>Ga0126338_10001519_pt1 | contig 15112 bp, 9 predicted proteins | sample OrbCmetagenome_2_FD_92529 | JGI IMG/M metagenome (GOLD analysis project Ga0126338, IMG submission 92529) | Coral microbial communities from Petempiche,Puerto Morelos, Mexico - Orbicella C C metagenome | ecosystem: Host-associated > Invertebrates > Cnidaria > Coral | place: Petempiche,Puerto...
ATCCAAATGGGTAAAGCTTGACAATTAAGTCAAGCGTCTGACAAAAATTCCATCTGCTTCAGATGGATAGAACGTATTGGTCGACCTAAATTCAGTTGGATGAACTCAGTTGAGTCAAGCGTCAAACTTGTCATGAACTTAATTTGCTCAGTTTAGTTTGTCTCTTGTGAAGTTCGACGTTTGACCTTGGCCTTAGTGTCCTTCACAGCCATTATTTTGGACATCACAGAACACTTGTTTCTACAATGATGGTCCAAATAACAGCTGTAATGGAGACTGGAGAGCAAACTGGAGAGGAGACGCACAATGCACAACAACATACAACAGTCTGTTGTTTCTGTTTGTTTATTCAATGTATAATTCAGGCCTTCTTTTTCTTTGCAAGGAGGATTCCATCAAACTAAAAAAAAAGGAAAACATTATGTCAACAGAAATTTCACAAAACATGCACGTTGCCATACTATATACAAAAACAGGGATGAGTTGTTTGACTGTTACCTTTTGCTGGAACCATTTCATGGACTCTTCCTTAGAAATCTTGTGAGGGGCACCAACATGAGCCTTTGCTCTTCTTCTCTTTGCCACATTGAATCCTGGACGGCCAAGTACAACATAGAAATCCATTCCATAAATACCAATAGTTGGGTCATACTTGATACCAAGATCAATATGTTCCTGGATGCCAAACCCAAAGTTTCCTGAAACAATAAACACGTCTAGTTAATAAATAAAATATATACATTTCCTTTAAAATGATTAATAATGGAAAGTTTATACAGTTTTTTCCCGGGGTTCCTCATTTAACTTGACTATTTGCACAGAAAAAGGAAATGAAGGCAGAATTTAATTAATAGTAGTGTGATCACGTGGGAAGTTCTGAAAAGAACTGTTGTTAGTGACTTAGATTTTGATAACCTGAGAGGTCATCTTTAAAGTCAAGTGAAAAGTGTCTGACAGTTGATGATGTAATAAATTTGGTCTGTTGAAACTGATTTGTTAGGTTAGTCGTGGTTACTTGCTGCACAATTTGTACCATCATGGCTTAACTACTTGGTGTCAAGGATCAACGTGCTTGCCTTTTCTGTCATATCAGCCATGATGTCCTCATCTGATAACTACCATGTACACACTGCATGTTGGCATTTTTTTTATTTTTAAAAAAAGTACAGTTGAACCTCACTATTTCATGGGAAACAAAAAATAGCAAAAAGTAAATGGCTGAAGGACAAATCCAAGGGAAATACTTTTGAGTTCAAAATAAAGGAGAATTCGAAATAATCAAGTTTGAATTGACAGGGTCCAACTGTAACTTTGTCTAAATCAAACCTGTGGCTGAGAAATTCTCCTTGTTCAGTTCATACTCCTTCACTTTCAAGCCCTTCTCTAAGATTTCTTCAGCCTTGGCACCTCGCACAGTGCAGTGAACCGCAATTTTCTCATTCCTTCGAATTCCAAAGGACCTCACTGTGTATCGAGCTGAAACAGAGATATTGGGATCCATCAATACAAGTCACTTAAGCAACTATAGTTAAGAATTCAATTTATCTTATTTATTTTTATCATAATTTATTACATTTTTGTTATCCCAGTAGACCAGTTTTGATATATTAAAATTCTAACTTGGAGCCAAGGCTTAGGGGAAAACAAAAGAAATCATTTATTTATTTCTCAACCTAGATGTGGAATTGCCTCATGGCTAGCAGGCCGTAGAATGGGAGGAAAAGGGTCAAAATGAGTGCGGGAGGATATCCCCAAGCGCTCCCCAGGATCAATCCTCCCGCACTTCACATACTCATTTTCCCCCTTTCCCTCCCCTTCAGAAACCTGCGATGCAGGCTATCACAGCTAGTGCGCTCGACTCTGGATCAAGCAGTCCAGGTTCGAGCCCTGGCTGGGGGCATTGTGTTCTTAAGCAAAACACTTTACTTTCACAGTACCTCTCTCTGACCATGTACCCAAATGGGTACTGGCAAATTTAATGCTGGGGGTAAGCCTACAATGGACTAGCATCTCATCCAGGGAAGAGTAGAAATATTCCTAGTCGCTTCATGCTACAGAGACCAGGATAAGCTCCTGCATGATGGGCCACTTGGTTTGTATGCAGACTTTCTCTAACTTCCATCCTAGATGAGAAAATCTTTCTTTTGTGTTATTCCCCTAAACTTCTGTCCCAAGTTAGAATTTAAATATATTGAAATTGGTCTATTGAGATGTTTATTTTGAATTAACATGAAATTAACATGAAAGGGAACATTTAGAATAAAAATGTAGCCTAGATTCAAGCCACTCGTGCGTTAATAAAACATGAAATAAGGAATCGGGGATACAACTTGAAATGAACCTTTGGAGTAGACTGGCTGCTGTCCAGTTAACTGTTCAAGAACCTTGGCAGCCCGAGTCAGTCTGTCACCGCTCTCACCAACACAAATGTTCAGACATAACTTCCTGATTTGTAGCTCCTTCATGGGATTTTGTTTGGCCTGAACCTTAAAGAGCCAACGATAAAATCATAATTTAAGTAAAATTATAAGAAAATGTAATAGCTTTACTTTTTACCACTATCAATGTTAAATCAAAATTGTTAAACGTAATTTATTATAAAGTGTCCTAAAGAATTTGGAAAGCTGATATCAAAGCAACTATATAAATCATAAAACGCTTAACTAAAGTCAAAATGCAAAAACAAGGATTTCGAAGACCGAGAAGGTTCTATACAAAGATATTTGACCAACAACTTTTTATTCGATCATCTCTCGTAAAAAGTTGAGTATCACGAATAAAGTCCACATTCTAGATTCAACGGGAAGAAAAATAATGAAGTTTTCAAAAGTATGTTCTTTAATCAAGGTTAGGGAAACAGAAACGACGATGTAAACAGATTGCTCTTCGTATTATTCACGGAAGACACTCACCGCCATATTGTCTCGGCCGGAAAGGATTCGAGAAGGGCCTAGGGAGAGTAATGTAAACAGAGGAGGGACTGGAGAGAGCTAACGATTCGCCCACGAAAAATTTACATAATTTGCTGAAAATGGCGGACGAGCGGAGTCCGCGGCGTCGGAAGAGAACGTTTTCAACGACTTCGACCATATCCACGGACGATTACCAAGATGCAAGTGAACAGATTGTTGAAGATATTACACTGGAGTTTTTTTACAAGCCACGGTCCATCACTGCGCTGGCTTGCCTGGTGGTGTACCTAGTCTACTCTGCTTTCACCAGGTGATCGTGATTTTTCAATCAGCTTGTGTGAATTCTTATTCAAAATTGGCCTACGCCCGTCTTTGGACAGCATCTCGCTTTAACAAGATCGATTGCGATTTTTATAGCTTAGATAAATACGGAAACACCAAAAAGGACATCTAAAAGATCTTATTGGATTGAAGCATTATGTCATTGCTTTAATCCTAGAAAAGTCATGAAGTGGCCTGCAAATTCAAGTCTTCACAAAATTCAATATTTCACGGTGCTGTAATTTATAACAATTGCTTCTTTGTTTCATTCTTCGGTATCCTTATCGCCAAAATCACACACTCCTTTTCCCCAGTCAATGAAGTGGTCTTATAAAACTATTCTCCAGTCTTGCATTTTTATTTCGTGAATTTTAACAGGTGGATTTAACATGTTGATATAACTTCCACCTGGGCTTAAACGATAATCTGGCAGATATATCTAGCCTACATGTAAGACTTATTTTCCCCGTAAAGAGAGAACAGTTGCCGGCCTCTATACCAGCAGTTTCTAAGCTATGTTTTGAATCACGGGCAAAGATTTGATGTCACGGTCTTTTAAATTCCTGCCTATAAATATGTCTTGCAATAAGCTTAAATATGTGACACCTGTCATTCAATTCATGTTATTGTTTAGTAGTAGTTTCAACCGTGTCATCTGTGTCAAATGCAAAACTTATTAGTATTTTTTTTTTTTTTTAAGAAACCCAGAAGCTACTCGTGAGGAGAATATATGGAGTGGAATGGTTTCTCTTGCTGTTGTGTTTCTAGTTCTGAGTCTTCTTGTCATGCCAAATGGTAAATACTAAAATATTCTAGACAACAGATGCTACATTTTATTTTACACTGTGGCTCACTCTGTGCTGTGGACCAAATTTTATAATCAATTAATTTTGTGTTTTGGGATCATTTATGTCTTAGAACTTTGATATGGTAAAAGGTAAAAGGTAAAGGTAAACTTTATTTAGCCAGGGTGGCCCATTCAGTGACAAGGCTGACATCTTTGCTGATATCCAGAGGAGCCCTGGACTAAAGAACTAAAGACCCTGACTTAACATGATTAAGTCAGGAACCAATTACAAGTTTTTCCCAGTTCTAGGTGTTACCTAGATATCTTGCAAGCTTTCTTAGAGAATTGGAACACTAGCTCAGTAGAGTAGCTAGTTGAGATCAGAAAGGAAATGGTGATTTTTACTGGCTACTTTTATGGCTACCTTTAACAACCCCTTGTCAAGTATGGATTTTTTCTGGAACCCCTAAGGAAGAAGTTGTTTCATTCTATGGAGAAAGTTGTGAGTGATAATGATTTTAAATTTTTTCTCATTGTAGGCCCATTTATCAGACCTCATCCAGCCCTTTGGAGACTAATATTTGGTAAATGCAGATCATAGTTTTTATCAGATGTTGTTCTTTTTGTTAACATATGTTTAGCTCCACTAACAAGAAGATTCTGTTGTTTGCTTTATTGTAGGTATGAGTGTTCTTTACATGCTCTTCTTAGCATTTGCTTTGTTCCAAACTCGTGAAGACTTCAGAAAGATTCTGTTTTTCTTTGACCCTAAATTGAAGCTTGAAGGACCAGATACTAAGGTGAGCTGTTAATGCTTGATAAATTTTATCTACAGTACCAAGAGCTTTACTTTTAAAGAAAGAAGATCATTTTAATGAGCTAGCTGAAGGGAAGGCTTGACTACTAACCACTATGAAGAAAAAGGCGGTAAGCAATGAAAATGAAACCCTTTGAACATCTCCTCATAACCATATTCCCCACAGTCCCAGATGTTTATTTACACTCCAAGTGTAAATAAATGCTGATACCTTCTAAGATCAGCATTCACTAGTGATCTGCTGTGTTATTAAGTTAACCCCTTTGATTGCCTATATGACGTACTCAGTACGTCATGATTTTTGCCCACAACGTACTGAGTATGTCAAAATTTTAAGAGATTTAGTCAAACTCCTGGTACACCAGAAACAACTTTCATCGGCTCCTTAGATTCGTAGGTTTCTCCAGAGACTGCTAATTTCCCATGTAATGCTGTGATGTCATATCAATATCAAATTATGCCAACGTTTGCAAAATTGACCGAACTGAAGAGACACATTTATGACCTTCGGAAAATGTGTACATGTTGATAGTTTATTGAGCTTAATATGGCATTTGAAGTTTTTATGAAAAAGGCCTGGCACACAGTGTACACAATAGTCAGGCACTTGAGGAGTTGAAAGTATAACAGCTTATGTGTTCATTTGTGTTTATTAGGAATATGCTGTGAACTGTTCTCAAGTGACATTAGCACGTCTTTGGTCTCATTGTGATATCTTTGCCTTTGCCCATTTCTTTGGTTGGGCTCTAAAGGCCTTACTGATTCGTAATGCTGGACTCTTGTGGACTGCAAGTATCACATGGGAGGTCACAGAGGTAAGAAAAACTTTTGCATTTAGTGTCTCTGATGATCACTTGATGTTGTTGTGTCATAGAATGGGGTTATGTTTAGCACCTAATATCTTATTATACATGGTTTGTAGGTCTCACTTTTGGACAAAATAAAAGCTTTCAGTCCAAGTGTTGATAACATTCTTTTTGTTTTGTTCATATTGTCTCTTGGTAGAGGGGAATACTTGTTTTTTCCTGTCTTCGCAACTTCTCCACTATTTCAAACTCAAGGCCATTTCCCTGGGATTTACCCCTTGCTCATTTAGTATTGGGCTATTTCAGACTCTCACATTTTGAACTATTTTTCATTTCCCCTGAGAGATAAAAATATTGGGGTTTAACTGTATACACATTTTGCATTTCAGGTGTTCTTTTCTCACTTGTTACCTAATTTTGCTGAATGTTGGTGGGATGCACTTTTGCTTGATTTCCTGATCTGTAATGGCTTAGGAATTCACTTCGGACTTTTTGTGTGCAAGATATTGGAGATGCGCAATTATCACTGGGAAAGTATCAAGTAAGCTAGCTGTATATACACCTAACAAGAAGAAAATTAATCAAGTTTACTGTTTCAAGTTCTTAAAATATTTTTATTATTAACTTCCCTACTTTTTAAAAGGACAACATTGTGTATAATTTGTAAAGATTATTTACTTTTTTCTTTTGCAGGGATATTCACACGACCACTGGAAAACTGCGCCGTGCAGCCATGCAGTTTACTCCTGCAAGGTTTGTTTATCAAATCTAAGTACAGTGCGATCCTGTTAATCTGGTCACCAACGGGCCACAAAAATTTGGCCGTATAAAATAACTGACTGAGCTTTTGTTCAGGTTAGAACAAAGTGGCAGTAAGGTGACTGTATTAACGCAGTGGCCATAAGGCGAGGTGCCACTGTACCACCATCAAATGTATTCAGTTGTCATATGAGTTTTATCAGCATTTGATAATCTCTTGAGCACTCTCATTTGTAACAAAATTATTGAATATTTCGCAAACTGGTTATTGTCAGTGATATTGGGAATTCATGTCTCTCAACCTTTTATGAGTTATGATACATGTAAGTGTTAGCAGTGCTACTGTCAGTGCTGAAATATATAGTGTGAGACTTTCTGATCTTTAAAGACCATGCTTTCTCAAGTCCTTACATTTCTGCAATCAGTTTAACTCAATCTCACTTAATTTGGTCATCCCTTCTCTCCCTTCTTCCACATGATATGACTTGTTTGTAACACAAATATAGGACAAGAAGATAAGAATATACATGTAACAAGCAGGTTTAGTATACACCCAAAGGTTAAGCCACCATAGTATTAAGTGACAGGTATCGTGTTATTATCTTCAGTTGGACTCATGTTCGGTGGATGGATCCTAAATGCTCTTACATGCGATTCTTTGCCATATGCCAGTTGTTAATTGTATCACAAGTAAGTTGGAAATTAAGACACAGTGCTTCTTTTCCTAAAAATGAGCAGAATTAAAAGATTTAATATTAATATTTTGTTCACATTTTGATGTAACCAATAAATCCAGCCACAGGTCGGGATAATAATTATTTGTTATTAGGGTTTGCAGTTCTACTCACATCTGATTGGTTTCTCTACTGATGCAGTATATTCCACAAATAATTATTGTGTTCATTTGTTTAAATGTTAGTTGAAATAAATTGTTAAAATGTTATAACAAGTTGTTCTTCTTTACTTTCATTATTTGTTTGTTTGGCAGTGCGTGTTGTGACATGAATTAAGATGTTGATTGTTCTTCCAATGTGACCTTTGTCTGACATGACTTCCTGTTTCCCCAGATTGTAGAACTGAATACATTTTTCCTTAAACACATTCTTTATGTCCCAACCTCGCACTGGCTGAACTTTTATCGTCTGGGTATCATCAGTCTCATTGTTGCACCGTCTTTGAGGTAAGTCAAATGCTTCTTGAAAAGTACCCTTTTACTCTCTCGAGTAAATTCTTCAAACTTCCAAGCTACCATGTTGATTAGCGGGACATGATTAAACTTCTAAGGCAAAAGGAGTCCAGGCAGGTGAGGTTATTCCCACCTCACCCTTGCTGCCCTTTGCTAAATACCAACTAACAACACATTGAACTTTGACTTTAAGCTGTGTAAAACTACTTGTGGCAGCTTGGAATCCAGTCTACAAAAATTGACAGTGGCCTAAACTAAGGGTTGTTTTAAATTTCTTTTTCTCTCTGTTGTTGTAGGCAGTACTATGTGTACATAACAGACACAAGAAGTAGGCGACTGGGAACACAGGCTTGGGTGTTAATGTAAGTAAAAAAGTTCAAAGTATTAATAATCATTATTTTACTTACCTGTCTCCTCGACAAAAAAGAGATAGCAAGAAATTGCAGCTGATCACTCTTGGGAGGTGTTGTGTTTGTCAAGAGCAGCACAGGGATGGTAAAGGTCGGCACACACTAGGGGACATGTCACAGGGATATGTTGCAGCAACCGCTTTACCCATGTGAAAAAGTTGTATTGCAGGCAACATGCTGTATGAAATTCAGCTGGTGTGAATTAATGCATCACCAAGCAGGGACGAAGTGACCTCAATTTTCAATGTTACTTGGTGTCCACTGCAAACTGTCCCCACTACAACACAGAAATGAACAAGCATCTGCTTAATGTGTGCCAGCTTGTACACTATCCCTACAAAATGTGTCCTATGCATACATTCCCAATGTCGGGGCTTTTTTCGCTTCCACTTCCCTGTAACATGTTCCCTAGAGCTCAGATGCCAATCTTGAGACTCAAAGGGTAATAGTGTCCACATACCTTGCAGTGTAAATGTGTTAAGGAACAGCATCTTTTTTTTTCTGCAGTTTACATGTACATAGTTATACTTATTTAACTTTCTATATTTCTGTTATTTTAGTGTGATCACATGCTTAGAAGCATTAATCTGTATCAAATATGGACTGGACATGTTCAAGAATACAGAAATTGCTAGCATTGCTCTGTGGCTGCTTTTTCAGGTGACAAGATTTTTTAAAAAGCCATGATCATTTTGTGTTGTACATGAATAATAATAATATTGTGGTAATAACTAAGTAAAATAATGTACATCATACCTTCTGCAGTCACAAGATCTTTCTCTGTGAATTGACATAGCCAGTGACCGCCACTTTTGTATGTCATGTGTATGTTCACTTAAAACTCTGTGATCATGAGGCTGTTTGTTATGGCAGTTTGTGCCTATTTTGAGAATAAAGAGTTTTGAAGTAATATATCAAACACAAAAGACCGTGTTTGACCACATTTCCAAACACCGAGAAGAGAGTTGAAAGTGCGATGCGCAGCAGAGTATTTTTGACGAACTTCAAGGTGTTTAGGTTGTTTGGTTTCCAGTCTTAGCAACAGCCAGCAGTCTTCTCTTTGGCTCAGGCTTGCATCGCATCACACCAGGCAGGTGTTTGTGCATTCTTTGTGTTTTTTCCCCTTCTAACCCTTCCTTTGTGCTTTTTTTTTTTATTGGATTTACTTTAATTTTTTATTTAGTATTTACTGGTTATCATTTTACTTTTCCACTGAAATTCTCTTTTCAGTGTGACTGGTGCCTGGGTTCTCTGCAGTTGTGGGGGGGCTCGTGGCTGAGTTGCAGGCAGTGCCTGCCATGTGGGTGGTCTTGGATTGTGAGGGTGGGGTTACAGGGCGTGTGTTGGGTTTGTTTTCCCTGTGCACCTAACCTCCACTTGTGACAAAAGTTGTTTAAGACTAATTTCATTTTAATTAAATAAAATTATTTAACCTTTGAAGTCTGTTGTTTTTATTGCAGATGGCTATCAGTTTAATGGTGCTGTATTTCATGGTCATGACTAAAACAAAGGTATAAGTTTTTTTTTTGAGAATTAAATTCTGCATCTCTGTTTTCCTGCTATTACATGTGAAGCTGTTGGCTCTTTTTGACTGGCTGGCAAGTTTTGAAAAATGACAACGTACCTTTGGCATGCTTTATTGAAATGAGTAACTACAAAGTTTTAAAGCTTCAAACATAAAGTGTATCACTGCCAACTTGTGAGTAAGTAAATAATTTTAAATTTGAGGAATTAAAATGATAAACCAGAGAGTAAATTCCACTTGAGGATAATCTTGTCATTTGTTTCCATGTTTTTTTTTCCCTGAAAAAGAGCTCATCTTACAAAACTACAAATAAACTTAATAAAGCCTTGGTTAATTTTGATGACGACATTTTTGACCAGTGAATGTAAAACACTTTCATTTTAACTTTAATCAAAAGTTTAAATGTAATATTATTAATAAAGAGGTAAATGTAAATGGTTATACTTTTCATATGTAATGCATAATTCCCCCACAACCAAACAAAATTCCTTCTTTATCTTATGCACAGAAATTTTGTTGCCCAAAACTTTGATCAATAACTTTAGAGAGTGATTCCTTTTGTAAAGATTGTTTGTTCCATTGGTTTGCTCTGTGTGATCAACTGTTCATCTTTCTCTAGGAAGGTCATATAATGAAGGCCACCATAGTGCAGAAACTAAAAATGCTCAAGAAATATGTAAGAAATATTTAACATGAAAACTAAACATGTATTAAGTTGTACTAAGTTGTAGGTTTAACATTAATTTTTGTGTGTGTGTGTATGTTTCACAATTAATTTTTTATAAACGTGTGTCTAAAATTAAATTATTTGTAAAAGTGAGATAATAAACAACTGTTTAAACATAGTAAGATAAAAGGTGAAACTATGTTTTCTTTATAACTTCTGCCTTTGAATAACTGAATTGATACAACTAAACTGAATAAACAAATGTTGACCCAATTTAAATTATAACATAACTTAAGTATTAATATCACATTTCTTAAAAGCTCTTAACTGCCAATGTAAGCTGAAGTGTGCCCAAGAGTATGGTGTCTTGTTAATCTCAGAACTGATTACAAGATTATTATTGATATCGGTGCCAGTAAACAATTAACTTTTTCCTCTTCTGTTAATTGACCAGGAATAGTCATTAGTATATTGGGATCCCTGTGTGGATCTTAGGTTGTCTGCAGCACAAAGGATACCTGTTGTCATCCAGTGGGGGGTGGGGGAGGTAGTAGCCATACTCCTAAGTTGCTCCAAGTGAAGGAACCAGAGTAAGGCCCACAGCACTGCACAGCTGTCTGGACTTGCTAACCTCTTGGAACGAAGTAAAATTTACCAATCTACCAGCACCAGGACCTTACCTGACCTAACTGTTTGTTCTTTAGGGGCAGAAAAAGCCTAAATTTCTAGATGAAATTCCTGCAGAAGACCCAAGTACAAAAACCCTGACCTACGTTAAAACAAACGGAAACCACATTATCCAGAAAGAGAGCCTGGAGCATGACACCATTGTTACCAGTGGCAGCTACCAGAATGGAACTGTCGTGCATGGAGAGGAACTTCATCATGAGAGGAGCCTGAGATCCAGTAAACACAGCCAGGAGGTACCGCTTGATCACAAACCCGCTGACCCTAATCAGCTGCAGGCTCAGGGAACACGTAAGAGGAAGCCAAGAAGAAGCGAGTTAGGGGGACACTTGGGGGGTGTAAATTATGAAGTAAAAACCCGTCTGAGGACGCGGAAATCTCAAGCAGGGCTGTAGCTATAGTTAATGATTCCTATTTAACTACAAATGTTATGGATGTATATGGATTACAGCATGTGAGCTAGTCTCAACAAGCTTGTATTTTAAGAATACGCGTATATGCATTGAAATCGAGTTCAAATCACTAGAATCTGTTTCATGTGAATACCTAGATGGCATAACATTCTAGGGAGGGGGGGGGGGACTCCCATGTTAAAAGGATTGGGGTGCTCGTCGCACCTTTTAGGGGTTAAAAAACGCGGTTTTCGTACCTCTTAAGGTGTTCTGCCTCAAAAAGTCCACGGTGGAAGCTTTGCGGTACCTTGTAGGGTATTGAGCCAAACAAAATATGACAGGCGATAATGTCATATTTCAGAATTGGTACTCTTAAGGGGTAAACCTCTAAAAAATTTCAAGCCGTGCCCACAAAACAGGATCTTGGTACCTCTTAGGGATTCTTTTCAAAATTTGCGATGAGCATCCTCCTTTTTGTATGGGACTTTCCCCCGTGCGTAACATGTGTTAATTTCATAAGCTTACTATTCCTTCGCAACTAGATTCAAAGTTAACTCCACTACACTCAATTGACGTAAGTTCTAATCAGATTAAGATTCCAAAATTGCTTGCAATTTAAACATAGAAATGTACTTCAGTCACAAAAGTGTCAGGCAGAGATAAGGCTATCTGTTTTGTACCAAGCTATAAGAGATTTCTGAAAACACACTTGCAAAGCCAAATATTATAAAATACAGTCGAAACTCCACAAACGGCCAGCTCACCACAATGGCCATCTCTCTAAAACGGTTACTTTTTTGTCCCGGCGGACTTTCTATACATTTACTCTTTTAACCTCTTCAATGGCCACCTCTCCACAATGCCAACGGCCACTAAAGTGCGTCCAAACTGCCAAAATAACCTCTCGACAACGGCCAGTGAACCAACGACTGCAGTGGTTTCATTAAGGGCCGCGCACCGGGCAAATTGACCGGCTGTGAGGGTGATTTTGGTTGCCTGGCTTGACCATGGAGAGGAAAGGTTTTCTTGTAAAGAAGTTCAATTCAAAACGTTTTGCCCTCCTGTGAAAACCAGTTGCCCTGTTGCTGAAAACGTTATGAAACCCCTGCGACTGATGGGCGGTGTACACAATTAATCCCCATTATTTATTGGGAAAGGTCACAAAACTTGATCCATACCGCGCGTTGTTTGTCTTTTTTTCTGTTTGGTTTCTGTTCTATTGATACATTTGATTGTGTAACGTATTAACATGCCACACTAAGCATTTTTTAAAGATAAAAATGTTACACCCCCGAAAAAAGTAGGTGGCATATTATACCCCTACCTCCCCTTCAAGGTCATGTTGCAACTCTCGTAAGGTCTCACATGAATGGCTTGCTACCCTTTGAGAGGACAATAGAACAAACAACAGAAACAATGCCCCTAGCCCTAAAACAATAACAGCTGCTGCAATGACGACAAATAGTGTTACAAGCTTACGAGAACTGCTACACTACCGCCAAAAACGGTCACCTCTCTAGTACGGCAAATTTCATCTGTCTCCAAGGTGGCCTTTGTGGAGAGGTTCGACTGTATAGCTTGTTTGGGACATTGTCAAAGTTTAAGCTCACACAAACACACTACCCTCGGTACATTGTACATGTGTAGACATCAAGATGTTAGATATCTCAGTTAAAATGCTTACTGTTGTATAACTTACGTCCAGAAGTATTACATATCGACAATTATTTAACGCAAACGAATTTTGATGTATATTTCCGTCTGTTGATTACTGAATACTTTCAATCCATGCTAAAGTTGTGTTTGAATATGATCAGGGTTTTCTCTGATTTTCCGAACTTTTCGTTAGGCGGAGAAATGTAGCGTCGATTTCAACCGCTCTCTCGTGTCCAGTCTACTTTCCTCTTCGAGGGAGAGTTCGGGAGAGAACCGCGGGCTCTTTTCTCGAACAGCTGTTGGTATTCAAGCCTAGGAGCTATTATGAGTGGAATGTTGATATATGACTGCTTCCTATGCTATTTATAGCCGACTGAGATATATTCGATGTCTGGCTTTCCATGATTTGTAGATATACTAATATTTAAAAAAGGAATTACTTTAAAATGCGGATTTGTAAAACAGTTGTAATTACATGTATCTTGTGAATTGAACTCATCACTTTCCATGTTGTTGCCAGAAATGGGCAAAATGAAAAAAAGGTGAATCTAAGTGTTTCAACTAATTATGACGGAGATTATGTGTCTATGTAGTGTTTCGTCTTTTTTTTAATTGATTATGCAATAAAAGAACAAGCGTAGGAGCAGCTGAGTGCGAGTGTTCAGTAGATTTCTGTTTTTATGACTGGATGTAGTTTTTCGCACACCTGATTAGTCTACCACCCTCCTTACTAATGCAGCTACTTATAGATCCATACCTAGTTTTGTTTTAGTAAGGGCCTGACTCTACAGGCATTTGAGTGAAAAAAAAAACACTTATACAGCTTGTCCCAGGAGAATCTTTCGAGAATCTTTTTACCTCTGATGTGATTGGATTAGCTACTTGCAAGTTCGGTTTCCAATAGAGTGCGTTCATTGTCACGCACTAAAAATAAAATCAAAAACCATTCAGGGGATAAAGTCAAGAAATTGCGATATTATAGACGATAAATAAAGAGAGAGTTCTCCAAGTTTAAGGTTTGTGCATTGTTTCGAAGTTGAGATATTCGTCGAAATGTTCCGCGTAAAATTATAGAGCCTAGTATGGAGCCGCCATGTTGGAGGACCTCGTTCGAAATTCAGAAAACGCTGGTTTCCAAACAAAGGACGATAACGAGCTGGAAAATTGTAAACATATATAAATATAGTACCTCTTATGCCTGATGAGGATAAAACCTTTAGTGGACCTTTAGTTTTGGACTTGAAAATTTGATGACGTCACGTGAACACACTCAATCTTAAAATACCCAGATCACTCTGAAGGATGGGATTACTGATTGGTGGTCAGTCCGACAGGGAGTATTATATGGCCAGATTTAGAGAGAAAATTCCCTTTGAGATTCCGGGGTTTTCAGGGGCGTATGACGTTATGCTGAGGGTGAGGTTTAAATTGACTTGTCAGTAGACAGTCCAATAGAGAACATCACACCGGTAACTGAAGTGTTCGCGGGGAAAAATTATCCTGAAAAAAAAAAAATCCACCAGCTTTTTTGGGTAGTAAATCTTGGGGTTTGACGTTGTTAGTGGAAACGAATTTCCAAGGACGGTCTGGGTGGTTTTCTCGCCCCAGTACCTGAAGAACCAAGTTGTTCAGGCATTGCAGTGATTGGAGGGGAAGAAAGGCTCCCTGCAAAACCTGCGAGGAAGTTTCTTAACCCTTAGATGACTATGACGCGCGAAGCTGAAAAATCTCCCGAGGAGGCTCCTGGTCCGGTCCGACAGGGTTTTGGTTTCTTTGGAGAACTCAGCTCTTGAGGATTCACCGCAGCGATCCGGAATAGGGCATGAAACAATTTGAGGTGAAAAACATTTCTCTTCAACAGTTGAGCGGAATTCTATTGGGTTAATCTGATTCTGTGCGAGGTTTGAAACGCATCTCTATACTCTCAGCAGAAAATTTTCCATGCGGGGAAAACTCTTTGGGTGCAAAAGCACTGCCAGTGGTAAGAAAATGTCTCCTGGGAAGTCCTGGGTCCCTTCTTTTATTTTGCCTTAATTTTTTATAGAAGAAAGGCGATGGCTTGAAGAGAGGTTTTGAGGGAAAAAAAATCCCAACTAAGCTCGTGCGGAACTCACTTAGAGGATATATATAGATTACTTCATGGTTGGTGAGTGCGTACGATTTTTATTCACGAGTTGCGAAGAATCG
>Ga0126338_10001520_pt1 | contig 15106 bp, 6 predicted proteins | sample OrbCmetagenome_2_FD_92529 | JGI IMG/M metagenome (GOLD analysis project Ga0126338, IMG submission 92529) | Coral microbial communities from Petempiche,Puerto Morelos, Mexico - Orbicella C C metagenome | ecosystem: Host-associated > Invertebrates > Cnidaria > Coral | place: Petempiche,Puerto...
GGCTTAGTTCAGTTTCTAGAATACTGAATTCGGCTCGAAAGTATTGGGTTTGAACTGGTTCAAATCCCGGCCGTTGAAACTTCAATCTATTTTTCTAACTATGATTTACTGGCGCAAACATTGCTTTCCGTTCCATTTTCTTTCCTGCAGAGATCAGACCTGTTCTGCAGTATAGTTAACTTGTTTCACTCTTTCAAATGTACATTGCTAGCAGTAAGTCTTGGGTCCCGGATGGATTTGAAAACGGAATTTTCACTCTGAAAACGTATAAAATATCTCCCGTCCACACTACGCCTGAGGAATTTTAAAAACACAACAATCAACGGTCATTTTGGATTTGTGTTTGAGGAAAACTCGGTCAGGAAAAGCCCATGACCATCGTGACGCCATTGTTTTCGATTACTCCGTTCTCAAAATGTTTTCAGTCCACACGAAAACGAAAAGCTGGCGTTTTCAAAAACGAAAAGCTCCGTTTTCGTGACGGATTAGTGTGGACGGTAGGCCTAACCGTAGAAAAAAAGGTGCGTTTTCAAATTTCTCCGGCGTGGACGCTGCTTTATTTGCTAATAAAGAAAGTGAGCTGTACAAATTGCAGCTTTTGTTGAAGCTTTTGTTTGTAATAAAGCCTCGCGAATCTTTAACTTTACCATCACTATTTTCTGAAGACGTTTTTACCCAAAGCTGGTTGTTTTGAAACAGGCTTTAGATTAAATTAAACAAGTGAAACAAGGCAGTATTGTCAGGTTTCGTTTTTTTGTTTCAGGTCTTAAATGCAAGGGTAGAAAAATAAAACAATTCTGAGTGTCACACATGGATGTTACTGTACTTCAAGACATGAAAACGAGATGTTTCGTAGTCCAGTAATTTGAACACCTGCGGCTGAAATATGGTTCGGATTGGCAACAAATTAAATGCATAGCATTTGGCAGACGTTTAGTAACATGTCAAGGGAACACGTGCGAGGAAAGGCTTGGAATGGCCGGGTAGACGGAATATGTGGGAAGCACTTTCATTTGGTTTCCTTCAAGTCAACTGTCCGCCATTTTCTTCGCATGTACCACAAACAGGCTACAAAATTCACTCAAAGTCTTTTCTCGGCTTTTTCAGTATCCATTGTCCTTCGAGCCACCAGACAATCTAGAAATAATTATTTCACTGTAAGGGATTGTGGTTTGTTCAAATACTTCGAAGATGTTCCTCTAATCTGGGCTAATGGGCCATCGCTTAAGACTCTCTTAAGTTCCGGCCGCAACTTGTTTGTGAATAGCGCGCTTCATAAAACCTTTTCTTTCCAAATGGTTGGAGCATTAAATGGGAGTATTGATTACACCAAATATGTTTGATTGATTTTTACTCATGTATTGTGAAAGTGGCTTGTTCAAAGCAGTTAGTTGTAATTTTAATGAATCTTGGTGTAACTGGAGTAATGTTGGGCAAGGTGCCTGTGTCATCATATCCGACAGTTGTTACCCACTGGTTTGCTAAACGTCAAACGGTCGGAGTAACCTTGGGAGCAACTGCACATTACAGGGTCACTTTTGAAGGTGCATATATTTAGTGACTCGTTTGGCTCGGCAGTGGATAAAAGAACGACGAATATTCTATATATGCCTTAAGTGGCTCGTTTGGCTCGGCAGTTAAGGAATAATGTATTTATGCGTCAAGTCCTAGGTCGATATATTTAGTGGCTCGTTTAGCTCGGCAGTTGATGAAAGAACGAGGATTAATCTATTTATGCGTTGAGTCCTAGGTCTATATATTTAGTGGCTCGTTTGGCTCGGCAGTTGATGAAAGAACGAGGAATAATCTATTTATGCATTAAGTACTAAGTCTATATATTTAGGGGCTCGTTTGGCACGGCAGTGGATGACCAAGGAGCAAACGAACCAAACGAGCTGGCTATTTTAGTGGATGATTAAAAATGGCCCTGTATTCTGTAGTTTACGATGTTATAAAATCTCCAAAAACAGGTTGAGGCAGTGAGCCAGTTAGAGAAGTCAATTGCCCGCTACCATGCCAGGAGGTCACGCGTATGCCATCATTCGGTAATCTTTTGTTATCACTCAATATGTCGCACTAGCTAACTGTAACTCGACGATATAATGTTGAAAGAATGCGTGGGCCTAATGCTCACCCATCAACATTTTTTTCAGTCCATACTTTCCCTGCGTGATGAAGAACTTTGCGTAGGATGGCAATCTATAGATAATACTGCTGTCAGTTGCTGACAGATTTACCGTGCGACTTGGATTTTGAAAAAGACCTCGTGTGCTCACAGGTGCTATTGACATTGTTTAATAAATTGCAAGTCATCCAAGCGAAACATGGCTATTGAAATATCCACATCAAAATTAAAGGACTTTCTCCACCTACTTTTCCAAAATTCAAGTATCTATTATTGGCCTCATAGTTGGAAATATAAACATTCAACGGAGCGCTTAATATCAACAAATAAGTTCATCATATTCTTTTAAAATCTTTTCCCGTTCAAATTAAGTCTTCCCTGTTTTAAGAAAGAAACCTAAAACAACGAATCAACCGACAACGCAGGTCGAGGAACTTAGCCGATGTAAAATTCTAGTACATTTTAAAAGACATAGTCTGACTTTACATTGTTATGAAGTTCACAAACAAGTTGTAGCACATGTTGAAAGAATTTCGCACCCACTATCCATTAGCTTTCATTGATATCATTATATAAGGATGCTATCTTTTATTGCTAGTGTCAACGCGATCTTAGCGTGCACTTGCTAATTGTAGCTAAACAATGTACGAAGGAACTCGTGGTCAGTATTCACCCACCAGCGTTATGTTCGTATTGTCCGAGCTTGATAGCACACATTGTGAAGGATAGTCTCACTGGATTCTGATACACTTTTATTGGTGGGCGTCAGGTCAACCTTAGCTTGCTTTTTTTCTTGATGCTTCACGCGGAAAGGAAAAGAAAAGTCAGGCGGGGGGAATAGAATTTACGCGACACTCTAACGAGCGCACATGATGAGTTATTTTAACGTCAAAGTATTCGGGTCTACGATAATCGAGCAAGTCAACTTTAATTTTGTGCTGTTTTAACGTCAAAGTAATCGTGTTTACCTAACGTGAGGGTACAAAATCGACAAAACGGGAACGTGCTGAGGAGGATTAAGATTAAAATCGAGGCAGATAACGATCCACGAAATTGAAAATATAATTACAAATATTTAATGTTTTATTCCGATATGAGAAAGAAATTTGTCGGCTAATGATTTACCGACACTTTGCTTTGTGATCTTCTTGTTGCATACTCACTTTTCAACCGGCACGTCAAAACTGTAAACTGTTGCTTATAAGCCGCTCTGGTTATAGACCCATCTACCTGTAAACCAAAAAATACATCCGGTTATAAGCCCTCGTCTAGCTTTCGTTGTTTTGAGTTCGTTTTATTGTGATGATTTAAAGCTTAATTACCAATAAATGAAAAACCTATGTCCATCAACATGTGCAGCTATAGTTCGTTTCGAAATGGTTTTTTTTTTTCGGTTATAAGTCCCCATCGGATATAGGCCCCTCCGTTTATAAGCCCATCTAAAAGCCCTTACGAAGTTGTCAGTATAAGCTCAGGGATTATAAGCAGCAGTTTAAGGTGTTTTCATCGCTCTCATCTTGTAATCTGTGCACGCCACGTACGCCACACACACCACGCGGGCCGCTTCCGCCTCTCAGTCTTACAAACCATAGGACGTCCGGAAACATACCTTTTGGCCTTTTACACGAGTTGTAAACATTAAACAGTGTTTAATATGAAAGGAAGTTTTGTGGTACTTTGTGGTATTATCAGTCATTCTTAATAATATATACCGACCTATAGGCGCTTTAAGCTCGAGATGTATTCGACCTTCAAGGAAATGACGATTGCAGTGTGTTAACAGAGTTAATAATAAAACATTCAATAAAAATAAAAATAAAATGGATGTATGAATTACTCTTCTTGTTGTGCTATAGAACTGATCAGACAACTCATATGCACAGACAATAAGACCCAGTTAGCTTTTTATATTTCGGAATTGATTGAATCGTGATCGCCAGCTTGTGCATTTTATATTTTGTGTATTGGCTTTTTCAGACATAGGTATTTAATTAAAAACAAGAAAGACACAGATGAAGGAAGAAAAAAATTAAAAATGGCATCGACAAGAAAGTTAACCCTTCTGCGAGAAAACAGTACAGAAAGTTTTCAAAGCTCTAGCTGTATTGAGTGGGCCACGCTTTCACGGGTGTAAATTCAACTCCTGTATCAACTTCCATTCAAGAAAATTGCTGCTACCTATAATGTTGCCTTCCTTGAGTCAAATGGCGTTGAAGATTTATATTTGTAACACATAAAGAAAAGTTACAGTGATTTTCCTGGCACGTTCAATGTTTTCCTTATTCTGAAAACCATGCGTCAAGCGAAAAGCAGAGCCAGGGAAAACGACCGGTGATACGACGGTAGATAGCGCGGGCAATAAGTTGCCAGTTTTTCAAAATTAAAGATATCTCTAATTCTGATCGATTGACAATCAATGATATCCTGAACGAACTATTGGGAACACTACAGTTCACGACTCGAACTCCGTTGATCAGAGAAACACATTTTCCAGCCCCCATGTTGTTCACAGCTTTTACTTCGCAGATAACACATTCTTCATTCGATATCTTTAAATTGTTTTCTTAATCAATTTTCCTCACTTTACCCAACAACCAGTTTGACCTTTTTTTTCCTTTTGTTGCGTTCTTAAACTTTTCTTTTTGGTTTGAGTTTCAACAAAGGTAAAATAAAACCACACTGCAGTTACATTTAATGCCTCAAGTTCCTGTAACGCGTCTGTTTTATATCAGCCTTCATCACATATTGTCATTATACAAAACACCACCTAAAACGGACACGCTCCAAGCCCGCAGGTAGGAAAGATTTTTGATATGGTAAAAAATAAACGAAGTTCTTTACATTTCATTATCAAAATTGCAACACCGTTCAGCATTGTTCTCCTCCACTCAGGTTTTTTAAATCCACATTGTTTCGCTAACTTAACTCACTTAATATCTTCACGAAACTTTTCCATTTACTTCAGCGTGTTAACCAACAGATACAAACTTATCTAACAAAGCCTGTGAGAGTGTTTATATCTTGAAATAAGTGAATAAGCAAGGTATCCCTACGTGTCGAAGCTTCTTTCTAGCTATCTGATCATGACACAGATCAGAACTGGCACGCTATTAACAGATGGAGCAGCTGTGTCAACTTCGCTTATTGTTCGTGGTTCTGCCTCGTGTATTGTTATTAGTCCGTTTAACAAATATGTTTGTATAGCTTGCTATGACTGTGATGAATATTTACGACTAAAAAATATCTGCACACAGTCTCACCTTGTGTCCAAACAGGTTTTAAACTAACCAGGTTGTTGTTAGAATTAAACGCGTACCACAATGAGTTCCTCCTACTCACAACATGCCAAATAGTCTCTTCCGCAGCCGTTATTGGGGTCGTCACGCAACGCTTCTCATTGCGTGACGACCCTAATAACGGCTGCGAAGGAGACTACATGCCAAAGTATCAGATCTCAAACATATGCAGCCAAAGGAGTCCTGTCAACTTCTACTGTGTAAACGTAGGGCTCCTTTCAGTTGGTATGCTAATGAGTAACTTTACGGCAGCCGCTTCAGTGCTAGTTCTCGGTTAGGGTGTTTACTACCAGTTACATTTTGAGCAATCCAGACGCACTAATGCGAATTAAGTCCTGATAATTACTCATGTATGCGTGTCGAAATAAACGGAATGCTTGATTCCCTCTTAAGAACCTGTTTGAGATTACAAAAAGGCACAAGTTGCACAGGTTATCTGATTGTTTTTAAGCTTGGAGTTTTCGGCTTGGATTTGGTACGCCGGGCATCATATTTTTAACTAACTGAATACCCATGCGATTGACCAAAAACCATGTATTAAGTCACGCATAACTAGTATTTCGGCAGGGAAACGGTGGTGAAACTAATGCTGGGCAGGACGATTCAGCAAGTCTACTTGAGGTCAGCCAATTTTCTTCCTGCATTAGAAATTTGTCGGTTCACGATCTCAGGGCATAATTTCTTCACAGACACTGGTCACTGCACAAAACACATGGATCCGGCCAGACATTGTGTTGTGTGTTAGCAGTGGGATTTGCCTGTATGGATGTGTTTGTGTCTTTTTATGCATGGATTAGGTGGGTGTTAAGGAAAGACAACCTTATAATCAATCACCTGATTTGCCGACAACATGTGCACTGCGGCTATCAGACGTTGAAAGACGATTTTCATAACTCTGATTCATTAAGCGCGCTGATAACTAAACAAACGGTAAAATCCATAAAGAAACACAACCTTCTTTGAGGTTTTACGGTGTCAGTGGTAAGACATGAAAGGTCTTAATTTTCCCTGTGAACTAAAATGGGGATATTTAATAAGCCATTTACTACCGTCAAATGCACTTTCGATAACAATAAAACCGACGAATTTCACTGGGTCAGTAGTCAACGGGGAAATTGTATTTCTCCAATCATTTGCTAAGCTATTGTAGCCGTTCTTATGATTCTTGCTTACTAACAAAGTTGTTAGAAATTAGAACATCTTGAGGGTCTGTTTTTACTCATTCTTCTCTTAAGAGTACTCAAGCTATCTGGTTATTTTACACGCGGCTAGCCGTTAAAGAAAACTTACATATTATTCATCATGAGGGCTGCATGCAATTATCGTTCCTTTCTTGTGGTCAATCTTTGTCTTGGCTCAAAATTGCCTTTTTTTACTTTCTAATTAGTTATTTCAATACAGATGAAACATCTTCGATTTAAGTGCTGAGCCCGCGATAGAACAGACCTTACGCTGTCCAGTAAGCATGTGTAGTAGTGGCCCCTGTGCTGAGGCTTTCATTGCGTTCAGTGTTCACTTTCACAAAGGAAGATGACAGAGCAGCAAGAGTGTTAATCAAGCTGATACTGTGCAATCTAAAGAGCGTATTTCATGTAGTATCCAACATTGGTATTGCGAAGCTATGTTGGTTTCATCTCACATCTTGTAGCAAAGTAGAGAAAAGCTTATTAAAACACCATGCCGTTTTATCAGTGAATTGAAATGCGTAAATAAGTTAGCTGAGATAAATCGAAGCCACCCCATACCTTCGCTTACAAGAAAAAACATACACTAGCCAATTCAATAAATAAGGAAATTTACAACAGAAAATTTGCAACATTTTGCTTTTCCGTTTATTCTTGACATTGATACCCCAGAGCTTGTGTGAAATTTCGCAACAAACTTTTAACCTAATTTTAATAATAGAACGCTATACTTTTGACGCGAGGATAAGAAATTAATTTATTTTCACAAATGAAGACACAAAAACGACGCGTTCAATTTCGTTTTTCTCCTAAGTAATGAAATTTTGGACCAAAAATAAGATTTCTTGCTCGTAATTTGTTAAATTTGGGGTTGAGCATTTTTGAGAATTTTCCCACGCAACTCAGTCTTAAACAGACGTGAGAGTGATGTATGTCTATAGATTAGCAGCCAAAGATGAAGAGCAGGAAAAATCAAATTGTTATTGTGGTTATCGTAACTTTTTGAATGATTCAACTGATCAGTTCGACTTTTAATAAACATTACGCAAAAGAGAATTCAAAGCTGCTACACAGTTTTGCTCCGTTGAACTCGTTTTATTTTCTCATTAAGTTGCATATGTAGGCATTCACGAACGTTTTCAGCTTCTGTTCAATTTACTAAATGTTATTCAAAGACAGCCGCCATCATTTATCACTGACAACGCATTAAACAGAACCCGCTGGTTTAAAAAATATACAAAGGAAGTTGTAATTATGTTAAGGTGTACTGCAACTGGAGTGAAACTTAAGTTGGATACGCCACAAGTACTCACCCAAAACGTAAGAACCCCGGTGAAACTCGGCTAAAAGTATTTTTAGTTCACTGTCGAGCAGTTCGAATAAATTTTGATAAATATTAAACTTATTCGCTGAGCTAGCTTTTGTTTAGCCACATTCAAAAAATTATGTTGTAATTACTCGATTATAAACGGTCAAGTGCATAGTTTGGACTCGACCGCTCTTTTCGCGTCGCAGTTTACTACAAAAGAGACTAGCAGGGGAGGTTTAAAAACAGAGCACGTTTTCTTTCATTTAAAATCCATTATGTTATAATAGTTGCGGGATTTATCATGAAAACTACTTTCTTTCTCACTATTGTTTAGCTGCCTAGATTCCGGTGTCTATGATCACGAGAGCGGGATGTCCTCTCCGTGAATTTCAAGCAGGTGGTAACCCTTTTAAATTGCATTCCCCTTGGACTCGGTCATGTTACCATGGGAGTTTTACAAGGCTGTTCAGTTCTTGAATATCGTCTTATTTGTCCATGACAGGTACCCATTGTCGCTGATGTTCCATTAGCTTAAATCTTTTAGAATGTTCTTCGGCGACCACAAAATAATTCCTCTCGCCCTGATTTATTTTATTTTCTTTTGTTAACGCGCGTATGCTTTTCAAAGTTGTTAAACAGTGCTGAGGGTAAAGATGACTGACTGATTCTCGGAGCTGTCTTTTTGATTTGAGATATATTTTTAACTTTGCTGAATGCTCGGTTTGGACGTCCGAGACAGTTTTGACTCGAGAATGGCACTTTTCACGATAATCCTGACATATGATGGCAATAAAGAATGTTCAATATTATATCACTCGAATATTGTAAATAAACGTTGGTTTTCAGCGCTAATTTGTTGACATTTTTAATAATTTTCTTGCTTGGTGGTCAGTCGACGTTGTGATAGCTTGCTCAGGTTGTCCTTCACAGAATAGCGACACAATTACACAAAGGAATAAGAAATATTATACATTTTATTCAAAGCCAAAATCAGGCTCTTTTCGGCAAAAAATTTGTAAGTATCAATAAAATGCAAACGTATATTATCTTGATTGCTATTAACGCTTTAGGTTTGAGTAAAACAAAGATAAAAGAAAGTCGAAAACTAATTTAGCGCCATCACGGGCTTGAAGTGTTTTCAAGTGGTTTTGGTCTCATAGGAACCAAGCTGCTTCACTTTTCCTTCTTGTCAGCTGCGTCGAAGAAAGTAAATATTTTTCTTACAATGAGGGCTTATTCGAGTAAAAAGCTGGCAAAGGATCGAAAATTGAAACGCAATTATACAGTCTTACTTTCCAATAAGTGGTTTAAAAAGAGCATGTTTTGTTCTTTGTTTAGTCAAATTATTCCTATAGCAGGTCACAACAATATCAACATTTTAAACAACGCAGTTTTTGGAATTAAGCAGTTTATCGATACAAGAAGAAAGCTGGAACATTCTAACAAAGCTTACTTTAATTCAAATGAACGAAATACACTAAGCTATTTATTTTTGTGGTCCGTTTCACCTGTCGGAAAAATCATATCATCATACAATATTATGTTTGTTTATTGAATGGCCTATACATTATTTCTAAAGCGACATAATCTTTACTGTAGAAATTCATTGTGTGGCGTACAAACTAAGGCTGGGTAGCCCTACTTCTAAGAAAACTCATCATAGATCGATCTGTTTTGAGACCAAAATACATTTTTTGAACTAACAGTGTATTAATAATACTCAATGTTTTATTCCTTGCGCAATGGACAACTAACAACGTGTTACCTGCTCAACATGTTCAATTCAAATTGAGGTTGAATTCTTTTAAGAACAAAACGACGCATGCATATTTATGTGCAAAACCGTGATTCAGTTTTTGAGCTACCTTTTCTGTGTTTAGCAATACAGAAGCTATTTCCTCTTTGGATGGTGAAGTAGCATTATAATTCAACATTAAACGAACGAAGGGCAAAAGTAAAGACTTCGGCAAATAAAGCAATTAATGCGACACTTTTTTACACCTTCATATGCACATATTGAACTTGAAAATAACACCAAATAACCATATTTTTAATTGTCCTGCATACCTTCTGAGAAATCTTTATCAAATCGTGAAGTACTCTTCTAGTAAAAATCTACCAACCTTCTCAGTACAGGCAGACATGCGGTTCTCTGTCTTAAACGTTTAAATGCAATCAGTGATGTTCTATCAATTTTATTAAGAAGTCTATCTGTATTCCTTAACTCTTCGCTCACAGTTTAGGGGTAAATGCTTGATTCCGTTATATTCTACAATACAGTTTCGAATACTTTAAGGCCTGATCTCCTAGTCTAATGTTCTTTAAGAAAAGTGTATATTTGGTTTAATTAGTCTTTTCACTCTCTGGGCTTGTTCTATACTCATGTCTCATCGTATGGCGGCGAACATCGACTTTACGGTAAAATCTCCTGCCACAAATCTTGCAGGGAAAAGGTTTAATCCCTGTATGGCGCCTCATGTGGGTTAACATGTTGGACGACTGGCTGAAAACCTTGCCACACTGCTTACATTGGAACGGTTTCACTCCCGTGTGCATCAGTGTGTGTTTCTTCATGTCGGACTTGCGGAGAAAATTTTTCCCACAATAATTACAAGAGTATGGTTTGTGGTCGGAGTGAATAAGTTTGTGAGTGGAGAGACTTGAAGGCCTCTTAAACTCCTTTCCACATTCTTGGCACTTGTAAAGTTTCGTTTTGAAGGTTTGCTCGTCTGGCGTTATCTCTTCGTTGTTAGCACTCGTTTCTCGTGCTACCAGCTCGCCTAAGTTCGGTGGATCTCGGCAACCTGCCACTCCGACCGAGGGAAAGAAAGCCTCTTGACCGAAGCTTCTTTGAATGAATGGTGACTGATGAACGAGATGACGGAAGGCTAATTCGTCTGGGTTTGGTACAAGATTTGGGCAACTGTACGAGAAAGGTAGAGCACCATATCGAGGTACCGGTCTAAAGACGAAAGGCGTTGGTGGAGCCGGCAATGAGAAAGGAACCTTGGGAAAACTAAACTTCGTCTCAAAGTACTCTACGCCATGCCGTCTGACAAGAGTGGGAAGAGAAATGCGTGGGCGATAATCAGCCTCGTGAACTTGCTTGAAAGAAAGGTCTTGTGCAGAAGGCAGGACATCACGGCTTGTTTCCACTGATTTATCTGTATCGGCAGGGGTCTTCTCCGTTTTGATATCTGCAATAGGAAACGGACGTTTTTGAGATTATTTTTAGGGCGAACTTTACACCAGTCGCTTTTAAAGAATGGCCATATTTGCAATAAAGAAGATTGCTGAAAACAGATACCATTTGTTATGAAAGGACCACGCCAAACGTTTGGCACATAGCTGATAGATTAATGGGCTACCAAGTAACCGCCGGAAAACCGAACGCATTTAAAACCCACCCTCGATGCCGCACTGAATTTCGAATGCCAGCATTTTGAAAGCAGTTTTACGAGTTTTAAATCCATTTTTTTATGAAACGAGAGTCGAAATTTTGTGGGTGATTTTGGTGTTAGCGCAAATTTTAAAAAAGTAATATGAAAGAAGTGCCAAAGATTTTCAACCGTTTAGGGATTTTGTTCCGAATTAGGAAAGGTTAGCTTTATTAGGAAATCTCTCCGTATATAGTAAAATCTTGAATTATTTGTTCTTTTCAATGTTTCGATAATTCGAAAACTGTGAAGTAAGCAAAAATCTATTCCCACTTGTTGTTCCGCGCTGCGAAAAATTAGTCATTATCTAAACTTAACATCGTAAGCTAAGCAATTAAGAACATCAAAATAAACCATTTAAAACAAGGTGGAATCAAACCGTTAAAAGATTCCTTCAATAGAAGATCTGCTCAGAGCTTGCGATAAGCCTGTGCCAGTGCTCTCTTTGTCTTAATTCGTTCCCCTTGCGTTTTTTATTTTCCTGTACGATTCATTTTATTTAATTCATTTTACGAAGATGGAAGGATAGATGAGAGCAGAAGTTATAGAGAAGTTAGAGTTGTGGTTAGGCAAAACTAATTGTGCAAATTTTAACTGATCTAGAAGAATAAACAAAGATTACATCTTGTAAGAAAAACGGTTCATTTGGTTTGCATTGTGGTCCCATCCTTTTCTAACCGTAAGTGAGTGCTACAATATCAGATTGAAATATCTCAAAGAACTTGCTGTGTCTTAGAAACATTGTATTTCTCCTGAAGGCAGAGTTATACGCGCTTCACCAAAGAAACTTCGAAAGACCCCAGTTTGGCGATTTCTGTATTTCTTTTAAGAGTGAGATAGTGGTGAGGGTTTTTTGATGGAAATGCACTTGTAGGTGCGCGATGATGTTCTCGCTTGGAAGAGTAATCCTAACAGTTGAGAGTTCGTGTGTGATTTATAGCCCCGCTCACTTTGGTTTGTGCCATGATTCATCTCACACGGTCACTTCAATAAGAATCCTGCGCGTTATTTTGTAAACATCACAGGTTTTTCCCGCACAATCAAATCAAGTTCTTTTCATATTCTCACTTCTGTCCTGACCACTCGGAAAATTTTTTTAAAAGAAAAGTGAAACTGATAAAAGACTCGTTTGCGTGCTAGAGTGTACTTAAGGTTTTTTTGCTCACCTGGAATGGTTCTCGTTTGAGCTGGGGCTGCACTTTTATCCACTGGGACAAGATTTGCTTGTGGTCTTCCTCTCACTAGAAAAGAACGTGGCATGCTGATCTTCTGATTCTGAACGCTGCCCTGTAAATGACAGACAATTACAAGGGCTGCCTTTTTAAAATCCTCTGCAAATATGTAAATTGCAATTTAATTACTTTCCTTTCATTCGGATACCTTTTTATAGTGCGGTGTTCCATGTGTTTGATTTTATTGTAAAGTATCGCGAACACATTCTCAAACAGGCCTATTATTTTACGCTAAATATAATTCCTTTCCCAAACCTATTACGGAAGGAATTTTCTAAAACAAACTCCTACGTTTCGTCGACTCCGCATATGATTTTGCATTTTCTTGCAAATTTTCAAATTAGTCATTTGTTTTGTTTATGCGATTATCATAACTATCTGAAAACAAACCACTGGTAAACAGATGGGGATATGGACAATAGCTACTTAGACACAATTTCGAAGAGCTTCTCTCACCCTAATTCTATAAGGGTCCAATTTCGGACTCGTAGAATTAAGATCCAAGTTCTTTTGACGTTTTAAAGCTTTTTGAAGTTCAATTGCGCAGTCAGAACTAAAGAGCCATCAGGAAGTCGAAATCTACGAGATTTTCCGTGCGCATTTTTTATTATTCAATTCAGAAAAATGAGGGCTTGGAAAAGATTTTGATTCCATATAGTCATATTTTGCGAAAATACTACTTGGGATATCGTTCGCTCGTGTCCAACTTTTATAAGTTTATTGGCACATAGCAGAATAATATGTCGGCTCTCTGTTTGATCGGTCAGACAGTGAGATGTCGTTTTCTCGCTGCACTCCTCAGCGGCAGGTGTGATGCGGCGAACCAAGAAGACTTATGTACAGTTAGGCGGATGAGAATATTCGAAAAAAAGTGTTTCCAGTAGACCAGAAAGATCAATTTATCGAAAGCAATCTCTAACTACTTCCACTGGCATTTCTTAGTTGCATGTAATACAACAAAGAAACTAGATTTTCTTTAAAATATATTCAATGGATATTATTTAAAATTGCTTAGTTACTACATTTTTGTGGCTCTTGCATTGGCCTTTCAATATGATGGTCACTTCATACGTTCCTGCAATTAGCTGTTTTATGCTTTTTGTGGTAAATGCATCAGAGGCCTGTTTCCGTCGTTTGGTAGGCTTAATTTACCATAACTTTGAACAAACCGTATACAGGTCGTTTTAGGTTCAAATCACTAAGCAACCAACAGCGATTCGCGAATCACTCTCTACACACAGACAGACTTTCAAAAGAGCTCAGTGTGTAAATAAATAAACTCCATAAGTTGTGTGTGTCGCCAATTTGGCCTTTCTTAGCGATTTTGCTTGTGGTTTATTATGCTGTATCACAAACTCAAGGGTCGTCGAAGAAACTCGAAGTTTTCCGAACACCGTCAAATCAAAGGGCGGACTCTGGAACTAGAGGCCATCCTGAAGGCGTGTCTCCTTTGTTAGCACTATTTCTACCAGTTCAAAGGAAGAATTGCGATACTCGCTGAATAATGCTAATTTAGCTTCAGTCTCTTGAGCATTCATATCTGCATTGTTTACTGCCTTTTTTTCATGTGCTTTTTGTTCCGTTCAATATTGTTGAATTGCCCTTCATGACAATGGAAGTTTACGCAACTCTGTTTCATTGCCGTATCGTCATAATGTTTTTTGCGAAACAAATTAGAGGACACGAAAGCTGTTAGGTTCAAGGGAAGCTTTTAATTTCAAATCCACCTGATAGATATCAATTTGAAAATTTTATGAAATGCTGAAAAAAAAATTTCCACAGCAAGTAAAATGTATGATTTTCTTTCTTTCTGGAAGATGTACAAACAGCCCTGACGGCAAGCCGTCAAGGTGCGCTCAGCGGGAATCTGTAGTGCTGTATTGATTAACCTTGAACTTTTCACCGATTGAGGCCCTGTCAGAGAGATTTTAAATGAGACGGTTGATTATCGCTAGTGAAGCTGGTACCTAAATACTACGAATACGGGTACGGTCACGTCCTCAATCTCAGAATAGCCTACTTTGTTTCTTCGCACTGGCAGGTTCACAATGCATCTACTGTGTTCATGACGCCCCATTAATCTAGCCCACTATCACATTGTAAAGCTTCAAGTTAGTTTTTGAAAATAGTAAAACAAATATCACGAAGCTCCTTTTTTTTTAGCACTGTGAGTAATACAGGGATGTACCACTTTGATCTCTTGTTTATTATTTCAATAAAGAGATCAGTTTCACAATTGAATAGCATCTTCTAAATTGTTCAGTTTTTACACAAAACCTGGCAGTCTCACCACATGTACACCTTGCATTGTGTCTGCGAATGTTGAGGAACAGGTACATTTGCACGTATATATCTAATTGCTGGTTTTCAGTGTCACGCCATTCAAAATAGATCAAAATAAAAATCAAAACCGTTCAATAGATAAAGTCCAGAATCTGAGAAAAGAAAGAAAGTAAATATGCAAAGACTCTCGCCAAGATTCAGGTCACAGCAATTTTTCTTATGCAAGATATGCGGAGAAAC
>Ga0126338_10001521_pt1 | contig 15104 bp, 10 predicted proteins | sample OrbCmetagenome_2_FD_92529 | JGI IMG/M metagenome (GOLD analysis project Ga0126338, IMG submission 92529) | Coral microbial communities from Petempiche,Puerto Morelos, Mexico - Orbicella C C metagenome | ecosystem: Host-associated > Invertebrates > Cnidaria > Coral | place: Petempiche,Puerto...
AAGTGCCTCTGGGAATCGCCTAATTTTCTCAGTACAAGGGAAGGGAGACAAGGGATCTGAATTTCCGCTTTTCGAACCTTTAACTCCCACTTCCGTAGTGGTTCCACATCATTTGATTTTCTATTGCAAAATTGTAATGTGATGTTACAAAACTTTCCCCTATTTTCCCCATTTGACGCTATCGTGGGAGGCCCCCTTCCCGCCCTCTCTTCTTCCGCCTCCCGTAAAGCCCATGCCCCCCTCCCGTCGCCCTACCCCACTCCACTGTCAGGTCCGAGTAAAATAATCTGTCTTTGTTTCCCTCTGACTACACCGTCGCCGCAGGAACATAAGATGTGAGCGACACTAACCTGGAGGAAGAAGAAGTATTTTGAATCAAACTCGTCCCTGGTAGCTTTAACTTCAAAATGAAATCCGTGCAGAGACATGATCTCTGAATGGTACTTTAAATGCTAAGGGAAAAACGCACAATTAAAAAGCAAAACGCGAGTACATGTTCAAAGAAAATAGACTAAGTATATACACATTTATTTGGCGTCTCACCATATCACAACAGTCAGTTCCTATAAAGACTACTCTCCAAAAGTAAAAAATTAGATAGGTCACTCGTTGTCATACTAACCTCCTCTAGGATGAAGCCTTTACGTACCGCTCCGTGTTCAAACCTCGTCATCAACGACATGTCACCTCCGCCTTGCAACTACGAAAAAAACAACAATAGTTACGACATAAGAGAAGAACTACACGAAAAAAGAACCTACATAACGACAACGTGCTTATACATAGGAAAAACAGTGAATTGTGGCACAGTAGTTGCGGTTGGCGAAACGATAAGCACGCGGGATTCCGCCGAAATTGGTATAGCGTGAAGAAGTGGACCTACCGCGTGATAATGTTGACTGTAGATTCGAAGTAGCCAGGTCTGAGGGACAAGGTTCATCTTCTGCAGTTCATCAAGCTGTGAACCTGTAAAAAAAAAAGAAAAAGAAAGAAAAAAAACCAGAATAATCAGTTTTCTATCGTTCTTAGTCTTCTCACGAGTCGATCATGGGCGAATTGATCTGAAGGACACTCTAAACAGCCTATTGGCCGCAATTATGAGTAGGGTCGAGTCTGCATACGAACCCAGTGGCCCATTAGGCCGGAGTCTATCCCGGTTTCTGTAACATAAAGCGACTATAGGAATATTTCTACTCCAACCTGGATGGGATGCCAGTCCATCGCAGGGTTACCCCCAGCATTAAATTCGTCGGTACCCATTTATACACCTGGGTGAAGAGAGGCACTCAGAGAGTAAAGAGCCTTGCCCGGACCTGGACAGCTCGATTGGATCGAGCGCACTAACCATGAGGCCACTGAGCCTCCACGAGGTTGTATTGAGTGACCTAAAAATCACTTGAGAGGGATATGAACTGTATGTGAGATTCACTCTGTTACCCTTCATTCCCTCTCTTTTTGCAATGAGACATCATAATATTACTACATGAGTGTATTTTCAACTTACTCTCTGTGATTCCACCCAGTCTGACAGCTCGGAATAAATTCACATAACCATGACCCTGCCAAAAAATAAACGAAATGCTCGCTACGAAATGCTCCTTGTCCGGATTTGTAAGTCAATATGGAACCTAGGTAAGCCAAATCTGTGTTTAAACGTATTTGGGCCTTGTGAAATCACACTCTGTTGTCTCCCTTTCTGGGGGTCCGGGAGTGTAAGGAAAAGTCTGCATACGAGGCAAGTGACCCATCACTGACGAGGCTGGAGCTTATCCCGGTTTCTGTAGCACGAGGAGACCCTTAGAATTTATACTCCCCCCTTGAAGGGAATGAGAGTCCATCGCACGGTTACCCCCAGCATTAAATTCACTGGCACCCATTTATACACTTGGGTTTAGAGAGGCACTGTGAGAGTAGAAAGTCCTGTCAAAGAACACAACACAATGTCCCCAGCCAGAGCTCGAACCCGGACCGCTCGATCCGGAGACGAGGGCAATAACCATGTGGCCACCGTGCCTTCCCCAGTAGTATTAAATCTAAGTTCGCAGAAATGTGGCCCAGTGATGCTTACACCATCAGTTCACTGCAAAACAATAGAAAAACAAACTCATGATAATCTAACACTAAAGGACGAGATTCTTACCTCCTCCCTGTCGAGGAATGAAGTGTTCTTTGGTAAACTAATGAGGAAGAGGAAATCGATAGAAGTATTATAAAAAAAAAAACATGTTGTCATAATACATTACTTGCAAAAAATTAGTCCCAACTGGTTTTCAAATTATGCAGAACTTATTCTCACCTCATAAACCAGGTAACCACAGTCCCCCACGAAGGCATCAGCTATAGCGCACACAAAAAAATATATATTTTAAAACTTAACAGCAAATAATTCATAATAGAGAGAAATATTGAACAGAAATAGAGCAACAAATTAAACAATAGGCAGGACTCGAAAAAAAAAAACTTGAATTCCAGCTTGCCTTTGGCCAGTAGCCATAAAATTTTGCTTGCCCTGGGGAAGTCTTAGTTTGCTCTTTTAATGTTTTTGTTGGCAGACAACTTGACTGATTCCTTGCCCGTCGGGCAAGTGAGGGTGAAAATTTACTTGCCCATAAGGGGAATCTACTTGTCCCAGACGTCTGGACGGCATTGTTTCGAGCGCTGATAGGCCAACAAAAACTTTCAAAACAATTAGGACAAAAACAAAGACTTTGAACTTGTTACGTATCTTACACAATACTGGAGCAGAAGTGCTTCTGACTGGAGTCATAGAAAGCAAAAATGTCCAGACTATGTGTATGTCACAAGCAGTTGAAAATTTAAACAAGTTCACAGTTTAGTGAACTATGACTAAGCTGGTCAAAATTTTTGGGCACATTTAAGTTGAAAATCTGACATCAATTATAAACACGATACAAGATTACAGTACCGTACATAATTTTAAACGTCAACATGCAATCTTCAGTAATAGATCACAGATGAAGTCAGAATGTGGCAAGAACAAAAAAAAAAGTGGCACGCGATCCATAGGGCAAGTGTATCACTGGTATCCTTACCACATTTTGACGTCGTTGGTGATCTATTACTGGACAGATGCATGGAAATAAGGAATCTATCCGTTTTATATGATAAAGAAACAATAGATCATAAGAAAGAATCAATCAGATGCGAAAATAATTTGACTTATTGCATAACACAGATGAATGATCACAGCAGCCTACCTGTAAGTTTGGATGTTGTTGCAGAAAGATCCAATATGCAAGCGTCTTGTACAAAGAATACTCACTCCATGTGAAAAGCCTACAGCAGCAGAGAAGAGCAACGGACAGAAAATAAAAACAACGTTGCAAGTTGTTTTATTGATAGTTATTTATTGTTCAATGTTGATTACTATTTTCTGGCATTTTAACATGATTTTGTTGTCTTCCCATACTGGTCACCAATGATTCAAGCTATGTTAGCTACAATGAGAATGAGGTTGAACTGAATCCCAGTCATTTTCTCACAAATTCAATTCACTTTTAAATAATTGTACTTTTCACTTCAGAGGACCAAAAGAGGTCCCAAAACAACCGCAACAACGACAAACGACAAGCCTTACATTGTTTTACAAAAAAACACATCAGAGGTTTTGCAACACAAGTAAGCATACTTTCTAAATATTGATACTAAGAGCCTGAAATCTTTCTCTCCTATAAGAAGTTCAAGTCAGTGGGGGACCTTGAGAAGGCGGCCAGGGTGACCATACTGCCCCTTCATTGCCTAAAAATAAAGGGCCGAACATTTTCACACCTCTCCCAACTGAAGCCACCCACTTGGTGGAGAAAAAAGAGCTGCCTTTAATTCTGCCCCTCCCCACCTTTTCAAGCAAAGAGGGCACGTCTTTACATGTCGGTCACACTCCCTCCCTTTTGAACATCCAGGCACTTCTGGATCAGCTACCAAATGTAGTTATGCAAAAGAACTTGCAAGCTTGTGCAATGGCTACGAGAAAATACGGTAACCCACATGTACCTTATTATCGTCATAATCTTTGGTCAAGTAATTGATGCAACAAACAAGACACATGTGGAAGAAACACGCTGTGTTGTTTTTATCTTGTTCACTGCATCCGTTACTTGACCAAAACTTAATGTCAAGCTACTTCATATACATGTAACATCAAGAAGCTACTGAAACAGTTAGTAAAGTAGTTACTCCTACATGTATTGTACATGTAAATAGCAACTTACTTGGTAGATTTCAAGCACCTTTCTAGTAGGTCTTGTGGCAAATGACTCAAGAATATTTGAACTGAGAGCTGTGAAAAGAACAGAATCAGATGCCAGTTTTGTTTTAAATCTGGGAGATTTATCTTCCAATTCCGAAGAATGGGAGCTCTTACCGATATCCACAAGACCTCTATGTGTCTGGAATGAACATGTATGCTTACCTGAGGTATCAAGTTGAGTTCTAGCCATCTCTCACAGGCATCTACAACAGAACTTTGCTTGTACTAAAATGAATAAGGAAATGAACAAAAGTCCAGCTCATTGATTGACAGCAAATTTAAAAAAGCATAATCATACAATCACAAAATAATTTCAATCAATGCATAGATTTTCAAAGGCTCCAAAATACATTTCATGCATCTTTAATTACTTGATAGATTAGTCCATCAGTCAGTCAGTCAGTCAGTCAATCAATCAAGTAAGTACAGTACTCAATTAAGCAAGGAAGGAAGAAAGAGAGTAGGCAGGCAGGCAGGCCGAAAGATGGTTAATAATGGGCAAATTATATTACGACAGATTAAAAAATAATTATTTTTCTCAAAAAGTACCAAGCCCGACCATGCATCAGCATTGCTAGTTTGCACATGATGCTACATACAATCAGTAGCTTACTACTACATGTACATGTACCTTTGAAGCTGAGGCATGAAATGCACAGACAGACCAAGCAGCAATGGATCTCAACATCACATCAGCACACCTGAAAAAAGGAACTTTCATAAGTTTGCGACATCATTGCACTTTTCAGACATCTATTGACAAACATTTAGTCACCAGACCAGGTACCCTTTAATCCCCATTCAAAATCAGGCAGTTCTGTCAATAAAATAAGTGCTGAGCTGGTTTTGTGATAACTCCATACATGTAGTACCTTTTCAGTTTCTTTAATTTATAGCATTTATGACTCTTCCTTGATGCTAATAAAGTGATGTGGCATTGGAACAATCATGATAAAAGTTATTGGTGGCATATTTGAATGCTTGATTTCCAAATAATGACCAATAATCAAAGTTATTTATTTGTTTATTTATTTATTGTTTCCATTCAGCAGTGCAGTTTGAACTGGTTAGACTTCCTTGCCTAGAAGTATTATGCAGCTCTAAACAGTCTGTTTAAATATGAATTCAAAGAATTTAAAACTGTGCACCAAATTGAAATGTATGGTTGGTGAATGGTCCTTCAAAAAGCATGGGTCCCATAAAATTTCACAGGTCTCACAGTCTAATTTTTTTAGCGGTTAGTTGTACATCTCACAGTTTTGATTTTTTCACAAAGCTGTCTAGCAGTCTTGATTTTTTTGCAAGGTTTAGGAAGTCTCAAAGTACCAATTTATTTTTTTATTTTTTTGTATAAATCACGTCTGAACATCTCAGAACTAGAACACCTCGAGCTTGCAAATTCAAAACACTTTGGAGTCTCAGTCTCACAATTAAAGAAGTGAAAATGTCTCAGGCTCACAAATAAAAACACTAGTCTCACCTTTTCATGAAGTGTCACATTTGCCATTCAATGGCCCTAAATGTACTTCTTACTCTTTTTTTTCAAAATATGCATGTAATGTATGTACAGGTATTGAAATATCCCAAAGTGAGCTCAACAAAAACCATATTTACATGAAAATATAATGGCAAAAACTTCATGGCTTACAATTTTTCCAAAGCTGTGAATCCTAAGAAACTGGCAGCAGCCAAGACACCAACAACGTCTGCCTCACTCACATTCATGTCACACTCATTCTCATACAGTGCAGAGAGAGCAAGAGCAAAAGCTGAAAAATAAAACAAGGAGATATGTGTATGTTAATTCACTATTCTATTTTAACTATAGCATTACTGTATTGTAAATACATACATGCACATGTAGTTGCAATAGCAGGAGGGCAACTGGTTTTCACAGGTGAGCAAAACTATTTGAACTGAACTTTTTTATTAGAAAAAATTTCTACTAGATGGTCAAACCAGCCGGGTAAAATCATCGTCACAGCCCATCAATTTGCTTGGTGCCTGCATGGCCCTTAATGAAACCCCTGCTAAAATTATCATAAATTAAAATGACTTTAAAAAATTAAAATTGATAAATAATACCTATTGCTTACTTTGTTTGGTAATTAGTGGGTCTCTGATTCTCAGTTTAAATGTAAGCTGGTTCTTGTACCACTCTACACTTGATCTTCTCCTGGCAGGTGACATATCACATGTTACAGCCAGGGGGTCCATATTTCCAGAGCTGGCTGCTGTTTTCAAGGCATCTAAATTACTTCCAGCTTCAATCAATGAAAAAATGCATTTAAAAGGACTGATCATTCTGAGGCTAAAATATACTTCTTTTTGACAGTTTCGTTTACATTTAAATAATATTGTGGTTGAAATAGGCACAGAGGCTAACAAAATAAGTGTTTATAAACACAAGGCTATGCAGTGGAATGAATCTGCATGGGCCACAAGTGGAAAACCAATTAGACCTGATTGGGGTTACATGTATCTATTTGACTGTACATGGTCAGGTCAGAGCAAGGGAAGTACAGTACATGTACCTGTATCATTATACCAAAAATTTGATATCAATTTGCAATGACTCTTAAGCATTCCAGTATATAAATGTGACTCTTATGTCCTGTAAATTTTGATGACTACTATTGATTTCTGTGACAACCTGACAAAATTCTAGGGGAAAAATGCGATGGATAACACCCAGGATGGGGTGTTCTCCTAGAAAAATTGGGTGGGGATGTGCGGCCCACTTCCCAAAATCCTTACCCTATTTATGACCAAAATCTGCGAATTTGAAACCCTAATTATGACCTTGGATCCAGGGTACAGATTTGAAATTATTTTATATTTAAGTGATCTGGAATTTTACTGAATTTTTTTTTTCATACACTGTACCTGTTTCTCCTGGTTTGGGTAAATCCTCTTCCTCTTCCTCTTCTATGTTTCTCATTCCAGTCATCTCTGCTCTCTTTAGCAGTGAACTCAGCAAGGTGGACTTCTGAAGATATGGCTTATGAAGCTCCCATGTAGTATCCAAAGCATGAACTACTACATCTATTGATTAAAAATATACACTTAAATTACTGGTAGCTGAAATTATAGAGCATGTATATCTCAGTGCAATCACCGCCCCTTCTAAGTTGTAAACATTTTCACTTTTTCATGCTACAGTAGAACCCCAGCAACTTGAACTCTGAAGGGAAGCGAAAAAGTGTTCCAGTTAGCGGGGTTTCGAGTTATCAGGGTCGATTGAAATATTCAATTTTCCAGGTTAATAATTAATAGTTTATTGATTTTCAGCACTTCGGCATACAATACAGTGCAAATCAAACTTATTTCACAAGAAACTAATAAATTTTGTAACAACTGTAGCAATTATGCATTCTTATGACAATGCAATCCTGTGAATGTAACTTAGTTCATTTTTAAATGAATACACTCAATTTATGTTCCCTTTTGCGTCAGGGTCGTTCTATTATCTGTAAGGTTCTTATCGCTTAGGTACAAAATATGAATGCAGCATCTGCTGTCATAGGGAGCACCTGAAGATTCTTTCTGCTAATGCCTCTATATGCTGTACATGGCTTCTGATTTCCTCTGCACCCTAGTTCAGGAACAGACTGTATGAAGTCAGCACATCAATTGTGGATCTGACTTCACTTGCAGTGGGTTTCTCAGGGCATTCTTCTACGATCTCAACTTCATTTATGTCTTCGTCCTCCTCCATTGCCTCCTGATCACTACTGAATTCTGCCAGAATCTCTTCGTCTGTTAATGAACCCAACTTTGAGGTGGATACGGTGTCATCGATGCCAATTACATCGTCTGCATCAACATTCGCTGGTACAGCTTCAGGATAGGCTTCTCTTAAAGACTGTATTTCCTCACTTAGGGTTCAGAAAGGGTTGTTTAGATCATGAATGGCATTTGTCTGTGCTTTACTGCAAATACCTGCCTTTTTGAAGCAATTCTGGATTGTTTCAGGTGTCACTTTGTTCCATGCCCCTGTTAAGATCGTCATGGCATCCAAAACAGAAATATTTGGAGCGGCCTTGTCCTTCTCTACTGCATCAATATACTTGCACACCATGGACGCACAGTAATATGCCTTTGTTGCCCTTATTACACCTCGGTCCATAGGTTGGGTCTTGTATGTTGTGTTTGATGGTAAAAATACTAAATTTATGGCCTTGAGGTTTGCAACGTCAGGGTGGGCGGGGTAGTTGTCAACTACAAGGGCTACTTTTCTACCCTCGCGTTCAAACTTCCGGTCTTGCTCCCTTACCCATTCCTCAAAAAGTCGGCTGTCCATCCAGCTCTTGTTCTGTGCCTGGTACCTGCAAGACAAATTTCGCACTCCATTGAAACACCTTGGTTTCTGTGACTTGCCTATCACGGACATGGGTAGTTTCTCTCCAGCGGTACTAGCAGCTGCAAGTCCAGTTAGGCGTACTTTACTGCATTTCCCCGACACAATTGTCAGATTTCTGATGCATCGATTTGTCTGGTAAGGCTTTGTAAAATAGGCCAAACTCATCAGCGTTGAATATGTCGCGAACAGCATACTTTGAGAGAAGCATTGGAAGGGTGGATTCTTTCCAAGAGGCTGTCATCTCTAAGGTGCACGACTACGCTTCGCCTTAAAGGCAACATCATGGCTATTCTTCCATCGATTGAACCAACCATTGGAAGCAGTGAAATCCTTTATGTCCATCTCTCTCTCATACCTAAGTGCCTTCTCCCTCAGTACCGGGCCACTTACGGGTACACCTTGCTGCCTCATCTGAACAAACCATGTATACAAAGCCTGATCTAGGTTTTCATTTCCACACAGCTTTAATCTCTGTGTCTTCAAGCTGGCTCCTCCTTTGAAAGCCTTCATGATTTTATCTTTGCTTTTAAGCCACGTTGACAGAGGACTATGGGAAACGTCATAATCTGCGGCTACATTTTTGTTTGAACATCCACTTTCAATTTTCTTTATCGCTTCATACTAATTCTCTTTCAACATTTTCAAAGTAATCTTTCGCTTTCTAGTAGACAACGTGACAAAGTCGGAGGCAAACAGGATAATAAAATCAGAGACGGCGATAGTGTCCAGATGACAACGGAGCCTAACATTCAGTCAGTGAAATATTCAGTCTAGTCCAGGTATAATTTAGGAGGCTTTTCATGTAGGTAACAAAAAGCTCACTTAGAAGAAATCCACCTTTGAGTGGAACATGATAAGTGCTGGGTACTTTGACCTTAAAAAAGAATAATGTAGTGAAGTTTGCAAAGAACAGCCTGCACCCTTTGCTATTCGCATCAATATAATTATTTTTGACGCAAAAGTACAGATTAAGTTTTTGCACCTCTGGGTACTTTAATAAGACCCTCAATAGCATCAAGTTTTAATGCTGCCACACTGTAGTTAAAACAGTCACATTTTATTATTGGTCCATGTAACTGTCTAGGTTAGATATTAGTGACGTTTCCGTCAGATCATATTTCAGAACCTCATGCGTCAGTTTTACCATTCGTCCGTGTGCATGATCTGTTGTTGCATTTGCGAAGTTTGTTGCATTTATTGCCAAGTTTTGGATCCGTTTATAACTACTCAGGCATACAGAGAGGAAAATCGGTAAGCATGTTTTTACCTTTCTTAGTTTCATTTCGTTGGTTTATTTATTTGTTGTTTTTGCCTTTTCCTGCGTTCATGTGTTTATCATACCCAATTATTGTTCGGCTTTGTCATTTTGTGTCGCTTAGACTAGATATTTTGCTTGTATTTTAGTTTGACAGTTTTGAGCATTGGATCATTGTAATAAAGATAATCGTTGGAATCAACATGAAGTCTAGTGCTCTTGATCAGTGCTTCGACGTCCTTCAATTTGTCATTCTTAACTTGCGGTAATCGCGCCTGGAGTCAGTTACAGTCAAACTATTACTCTGAACGGTGTTAGTTTGTGCTAAGAAATTGTGAGCCTTGAATGTGATGCATTTCAAGTTTAAAACTTTCTTGGAGACATGAAATTGATATTCGACGTAGTTTACAGCAAAATTTATGGCTAACTCATCTAAAGACGAAGAGGTCAATCTGATCAATCCTTTGTTTACTGTTGGATCTTCGCCTCCTGTGGATCACCATGAAGAATTATTTTACGGGGAAAATAAAGGCGCAACAGGCAGTAGAGTTAAAGTTCAACAGCAAAGGGAAAAGAATATAGTATCCTCTGGCTAACAAACGCCTTTATTTCGGCAAATCGTGGCAACGGCAATTGAACCATTTACAAGTTCAAGTTATTACACAACAGGACATTCCTACGTTGCGACGAGATTGCGAAGTCCTGGAGGAGCGAATGCCAGAATTGTTTGAAGCTCAAGAAGCATTAGAAGAAGCAGTGGAGTCCGAGGACGAAATAGGAAAACTTGATCATAATCTAGAACTAGCAAGAGAAAAATTTAATAATGCCATTCTACGGCAGGTCAGAGACAGAATTAAGGATTTGGAGGCGGTGCTCCTGGAACGCAATTCGACACGCTCAACTTCGACACGTAAATCAAACAATTCGAAAAGAAGCCACTCATCCCAGAAATTGGGAAAAAGTAACATTTCTTTGGCACAGCGGCGAATTGGTCTTGAAGAAGATATTGCAACTTTGAAGGCAACAATCGCCCTATCCCAGGAAAGGCAAGCTATGGAAATGCAGAGCAGGATGATGCTTGAGGAGATTGAGCGGCAGAAGGTGGAAGTTTTCAAGGAAGAAGAAAGAGCTTTAGAAGAGATCCGAGAACTCCAAGGCAGTTTCAAGTTAAGAGAAGAACTAGCACAGAAGGAAGCAATGGTTAATGCATACGTAAAAATAGAAAAGGAAGAGCGTGCATCTCACTTGGCAGAAGAAGAGTTTGACCTACCTGTGGAAGATGGCAGAAGCAAACAAATGGAAAGATTTCTCTGTGGCTTACCTGAATCCAAGCCCCTGGCACCTCATTTGCCATCATCTATCTCTCATGCTTCCAAGCCAAGTTCATAAGACCCTTCATCGCCCGTGTTTGTTCCAATAAGTGTACCTGTATCAGCAAATGCACCCGTAAACGTGACCTGGTCATACTCTCCTAGAATCTCTCCGAAACAAGAGTTAAACAAGACCATAAGCGCAGATCCTCCTAAACCCACAAGCTCAGTGCAGGATCAGCTACTAGAAATTGCCAGACTCTTGGCAGAAAACCAAAGCCACAGCCAATTGCCTCTTCCTGAACCAGGCATCTTCAGCAGAGATCTGCTCCAGTATCCTGTTTGGATTAACGCATTTGAAACTCTAATTGAAAGTCGAGTCATCAAGCCCAACGAGAGACTACATTTCCTTGGAATGTACGTGACAGGAGATGCTAAAGAAGTAGTTGATGGCTACCTGCTTCTCGAGTCAGAGGATGCCTATCAGAGGGCTAAGGAGATACTTGCAAAACGTTTTGGTGACCCCTACGGGATGACGAGAGCTGAAAAGATATGGCATGGTATTCACTTGCTCGGCCTCACGTGCGATACATCTCGAAACAGCCAATGCCTGACCACTGATTCATTTCTTAATGCCCTGCGATGATTTCTTAGCTGCCGTGGTCCAACCAGACTTATCCGATCTGATCGAGGCACCAATTTTGTGGGCACTAAGTCCGAGTTAGAAAAGGCAGTAGCTGAAATGGATAAAGCCAGAATTCATAACTTCCTTCTTGACTGAGGTTGCAACTGGTTCAAGTTCAAAATGAATCCTCCGTCTGCCAGTCATAGGGGCGGTGTCTGGGAGAGGCAGATTCGTTCCTTTCATGCTATCTTATGTGCACTTTTGCAAAGTTCTGGCCAGCAATTAGATGATGAATTGCTTCGAACCTTCATGTACGAGGCAGAGGCAATAGTCAATAGTAGACCACTGACAACAGATAAATTGACGACGCTGTCTTCACAAGAACCACTCACACCCGACCACCTACTGACAATGAAGTCAAACGTTCTCCTGCCACCACCAGGGGACTTCAAGCGTGCAGACCTATACTCTCGCAAGAGATGGCGTAGAGTTCAACATTTGGCGAACGACTTTTGGAATCGGTGGAAGAAGGACTTCCTTCAGTCCTTGCAAGAACATCAGAAATGGAACCATGTCCATCCCAACATCCAGACCAACGACATTGCGCTCCTGAAGGATGACAACCTTCCACGCAATGAGTGGCAGCTTGCACGCGTTGTTGAAGCTGAACCAGACTCAGATGGTCTGGTGCAAAAGGTGAAAATCACTGTGGCCGATCGTAGCCTTGATCAATCAGGCCAAAGAGTCAAGCCCCCCTGTGTGCTGGAACGGCCAATCCAGAAATTGGTTTTGCTTGTTGCGTGTGAGTCCAGTTAGAAGACCAGGGATCCCCACTGAGGAACCAACTATTTCAACCGGATGTGACATTATATTGAGACTTTGATTGGACATTGATTCACTGATTGTTTAAGTTGTAATTAAATTAATTAGCTCAATTTAGGGGAGCCATGTAACTGTCTAGGTTAGATATCAGTGACGTTTCCATCAGATCATATTTCAGAACCTCGTGCCTCAGTTTTACCATTCGTCCGTGTGCATGATCTGCTGTTGCGTTTGCAAAGTTTGTTGCGTTTATTGCGAAGTTTTGGATCCGTTTATAACTACTCAGGCGTATAGAGAGGACAATCGGTAAGCATGTTTTTACCTTTTTTAGTTTCATTTCATCCGTTTATTTGTAAGTTAGTTGTTTTTGCCTTTTGCTGCATTCGTGTGTTTATCATATCCGATTATTGTTCGGCTTTGTCATTTCGTGTCGCTTAGACTAGATATTTTGCTTGTATTTTAGTTTGACGGTTTTGAGCATTGGATCATTGTAATAAAGATAATCGTTGGAATCAACACGAAGTCTAGTGCTCTTGATCAGTGCTTTGACATCCTTCAATTTGTAATTCTTAACTTGCAGTAATCGTGCCTGGAGTCAGTTACAGTCCGCCACTTGATATAAGTCGAACATCAAGCAGCCAAGCAGTTCATTTGAAATTGATTCAAATGGAAGGGATATCATGTATACTAAGATGACTGGAAATCATGCCAGGGAGAAGTTCTGCAAGCAATACCAGAACCAAGCAATGTTGTTGATAAATATGCGGCGTGTGTCTTTAAAGATGGCGAAGTGGTGGGCCATTTGAAGCGAGGATAAATTGGATGCAACAGACCAACATAGTTCATGTAGTGTGGTCATAAAAGCCGACAAAGCTGTTAACTTTGGGGATGGAGAAGGGATGCAAGTCCCATGTAAGCTGATACTCGCAGGTCAAGAAAAATTTGTCAACATTTTGAAGAAAGAGTTGGAATGCCTTGAGAACTGAGCATTATGCAATTGTACTCAGCATCTGAAGAACTCTCAACCTAAAAGAAATCGGGAACATACAGTATGTATTTGTACAGACATTCCAATGGATACATGTTTACTGCACTGCAACACTGTTTTTTTCTTTGTGACAGCAAAGACACCACATCCAGTATGACTCTTATGAGCGGTAAATAACTGTGAAATACATGATCTTTTTGTTGCACTAATTAAAATCAAATTGCTCCAGTCTTTGTTCTAGTGTTAGAATTCAACCACACAATAAGAAAAGCTAATGGGATATCTCAATGGGCATCAGTGGCGAGTTATAAGAACCAGAAATTCAAGTTATTGCGGTAAATTTTGATCAAGGAAAATGATATTTAGTTCGAGTTAGCAGGGTTTTCGAGTTATCCAAGTTCAAGTTAACCGAGTAAAAATGACTGAAAAGTTGGCTCAAGTCAATTGAGACTCAGTTCGAGTTAGCAAGGGGAGTTCGAGTTATCCGAGTTCAAGTTACCGGGGTTCTACTGTATGTTCTAAGCCAAATAGAAGATGGTGTTCCTATGTTTTATAAGAAAGTAATACACTTTCAAGGTCTAGAAAAACCGCTAAACGCACCCCCTTTCCTTTTGTTCTTCCTTTTTACTAGCAGATTTCTAGACTTCGAGCATGCAAATGTATTATTTACTTAGAGAACATGGAACATCACCTAATTGGTAAGAAAAACTGTACTTCTGATGTGTGCATTTTGTAAAACAGTAATCAATTTTCTACATAATTTTGCAGGCTGTTTGTAACATGCACACTGTAAGTTACAAGAAGGACCACCACGCCATATTTTGTTTGCTAGTACATTACAATACCAGTCAAATGTAAGCTGACAGTCACTCGAAACTCGAACAACTCGACTTGATCCTCGATCCTTGAAACTCGAAAACTTCAAGTATCAAGTCTCTCTTCAAGTCGAGGAGACAAAGAATTTATCATTGGATTAATTTTTCCAAATACATTGTACGTGTCCGTGTCAATCTTGCTGATTTACTTTTGGAGACAGAGAAATTTTCAAGTTTTAAAAGTAGTCATTTTTTCGCAATCTTCTTACTACACTTTAATATTTACAAAAAGCATTTGGCCTCAGGTTTCCATCTATCATGAGTTAATTTCGAGTCATGATTCAAGAATCGAAGCAACAAGCGACTCAATTGCCATTTGTTTGTCTATTTGGTCACACGGCTGTCTAGTAATTGAAAGTAATTATTACTTTCATCTGATTCTGAGTAACTTTGTTGATCAGTTCTAAATTTGACGCTGGGTTGGCGAGTTTTACACGGCTTGAGAGTGCATTTATCATGTCCCAGAGTCCAGAGTCCCAGAGTGGCAGAGTGGCAGAACAATGTAAAACAACTTGATCAGTGACCTGTATCGTCATGTGGCAAAGAGAAAAGGAGCAACAGATAAGCAGACATTTGCTGAGTAATTTCCTTTAAAATAT
>Ga0126338_10001522_pt1 | contig 15097 bp, 6 predicted proteins | sample OrbCmetagenome_2_FD_92529 | JGI IMG/M metagenome (GOLD analysis project Ga0126338, IMG submission 92529) | Coral microbial communities from Petempiche,Puerto Morelos, Mexico - Orbicella C C metagenome | ecosystem: Host-associated > Invertebrates > Cnidaria > Coral | place: Petempiche,Puerto...
TTCACCTAGCTTTTAAATGGCACATTTAACTTAGAAATCTGTGGTCCAAGATGTCGTAGAGAAAAAAAGATTACTTACATGAGTTGGTTAGCACTGGTGACTTGATCAGGCTGCGACCCAACAGGCCGGAAACATGGTACGAGTTATAAGTCAGTATTTTTAAAAAAAAACTCAAACAGACCTTGAAATAACTTAGTTTTGACAAATCTGCTTTCCCTTAGCTACAAAATAACAAATTACGTTAAAAATCCCCTTATTAAAACAAATATTTTAGCCGATGAGAAAAAGCAATTTTACATGTGTGCAGTTCATGCTACTGTCTCTTCGAACATACTCAGCCATAGCAGGTGTTACAGGTTACAGCCCTGTAGTCTGAATAAGAAATGTTACTTACAGTATTGTACATGTGTTATTAACAAAAATTAATTTTTTTTAACTTTTGAAGGCCAAAGAAAATTGGGAGCTAGGAAATGAGGAAAAAATCACAATGGCGTCCTCACTGAAGGAAAAAGGAACAAAATACTTTAAGGTTAGGTATTTCTTTAAATCTGGTGTTCGCTTCAACATGCAATGAGATGGCCAACTTTTGCACTTTAGTGATGTGCCTGTGTTATTTGGTCGCTGTGAAAGGGGACGCTACCATCTTTCCTGGAAAGGAAAGCGTTTAAAAAAGTGCTCTGCTCTTTTTCTCAGGAAGGGAAATTTGGCATAGCACTTCAACAATATGTCAGAGTGGTGAGACTGTTAGACGGGTACTTCAGCAATGAGGAGAAAGAAAAACGAGATCCCATCCTGTTAGCTGGCCATCTTAACCTGGCTGCCTGTCATCTGAAACTTCATAATAACTTCAAGTGCATTAAAGAATGCGAAAAGGTAATCAGCCTTCCTCATTCTTAGTGAACTGTTTTCAACAGTGTGGTCTTTGTTTAAATTATCTCCTGGTTAACACAAATATTGGGAAGTTAAACTTATCCTGACAAATCCTTAGGCCCCATCTACACTACACCAGAGGAATTTGAAAACAGAGGTTTCTTTCAATCTCTTGTTAGGCCTTTGGTCCACACTAATCTGTCATGAAAACGGAGCTTTTCGAAAACGCTCTTCCAACTGGAAGAATTTGGAAATGCCAGCTTTGCGCTTTAGTGTGGGTCGAAAACATTTTGAAAATGGAGCTTTTCAAAAAACTGTGATGTTTCGATAATCATGACATTTCCCAGCTTGAGTTTCACTCAAACACAAATCCAAAATGACTGGTGATTGTTGTGTTTTCAAATTTCTCGTACTTAGTGTGGATGGAAAAGTTTTAATGTGTTTTCAGAGTGAAACCTCCATTTTCAAATTCCTCTTGGGTAGTGTTGACGAGGCTTTAGTGTGATTGGAAGATATAGGAATTGGTTGGGCCAGAGTGACTCATACAAAGCTCCCCCCAGTTTTTCTAGCATGAAGGAACTGCCAATTGCCAACTGAGTTCCATCCCTTCTAAAGGCTACAGATATACCTTTGGTGTATAATATTTGTGTTCAAATCTCAAGAGGTATGGAATGATTATTAGGGTTGTAGCCAGACAAAAATGATGACTGAGTCATTGTTAATTGTTCAGTTAATTTATTTGCTAGCAGCGTTTTACTTTCACCCTTAAAAATCACAACTTCTTTCCAAGAGTCTCTCATCTTTTGGCCCTCCCAGAGCGAGAGAGGGTCTGGTCATGTGTGATAGGGTTGGGTCTGGTCACGTTTCTCCCAGAATCTGGGAGATTACATTTAAATTATCGAAGGGAGGAGTGGACCAGGAAGGAATTTTGTCTGTTCTGAGCCTACGGGAGTGCAGGATGTGTTGTCACCAAAATAAACCAGGAACCATAGGTTGTTCTGCAGCAATGTCCAGCGGTAATATTGTGCAAACACCAAAGAAAACTTATTAATCATCTGATTGTGGAAATCGAAGTTGCTGTAGGTTGTGTGGTTCAGTTAAGGACATTACACTTTGTAAAAATCTCCTCAAGAAGGTAAATGAAGAATTATTGCTCGACATGGCCAAGGTTGTGTGTTGAAGATCTTTAGTTTACCTATGTAGGCCTTGTGAATGGCAATGAAATAATTGTAGCACATTCAGAGCTATGATCACTGAAAGCCAAAGTCACTTCGGAAGGAACTAATGAATGAAAAGATATATTGAAGTGTCACTGTCAGTGACGCATTTTGCCTGTTACTAGCTATGGCCCTGATTATATGGTGAGAGGTGTTTTTATCGTCAGGCGAGGCAAGATACTTTGAGGGGTGGGCTGGGGCTATAAATAAGCCCATCACAAGGCATTTGCACTGAAATGGTACAATTTCTTTGTCCTCTTGCTTTTGCAGGCTCTTGAAATTGACAAGGAAAATGTTAAGGCCATGTTCAGACGAGGAATGGTATGTTCTTGTAGTAATTATAGTGAGATCACTTGAATCATGAACAGTGACATCTTTTGTACATTTTTGTAAGTGACTACAGGGGTTTCATGAACGTTTTCAGCTGGAGGTCAACTGGTTTTTACAGGCAGGCAAAATGTTTTGACGTGAACTTCTCTACAATAGAAGCTTTCCTCTAGATGGTCAAACCAGGTGGTCAAAATCATTCTCACAGCCGGTCAATTTGCCTGGTGCCTGGTCCTAAATGAAACCCCTGGACTATAGAATGAGGAAGGTTCAAGGCTTCTTTACTGTTGAAAGTATTGATTAATAAACAAATGCCTCCAAGAAATTTTATGCCAAATAACGAGAAAACTTCTGTTGAGCGAACGCCATTCTTGTTTCCTTTACAGGCAAGAGTAGCTATCAATGATTTGGAGCTGGCGAAGAAAGACTTTGAACTTGTGCTGCAAATCGAACCAAATAACAGAGAAGTTCAGAAACAACTGAATGTGGTGAATAAGAAAATTAAGCAGCATATGGCCAAGGAAAAGGTTATTTTTGGTGAGTTTTACAAAAGTACACTCAGAACAATTTTAATTTTTTATAACCAGATGTGATTATTGTGAAGTGAAACCAAACTGATGCAAAGACACTCTCTGTGCTGCAAAAACCTCAAACAAAAAATAAAGCCTCAACTTGAAATATAGATATGTAACTGTTGTTTGCTTGTAGTGTAAGCACATGAAAAAAGTAGAAATCGAAATCACAAAAAATGTGCAGAACCATTGGTAAGGACGTGGAAAGCACAAAGATGTAACTGTTAGCAAGAGCAAAATTTGTGCACATTATTTCTTTTCAATTTCTTTTATTATGAAATCAGAAGGGAAGCAAAATCCTATCATGACTTATTTATTTTTGATTTTAAGAATCGGTCTGCATGGTTTTGCTTTGAGCTCTGATTAATTGATTATTCATTTGCTTTTGTTGTGACTGGCCAAGATGTGATCCTTTTGGTTTCATGTCAATCATTAGAAAAATTTTATAACTTATAACTTTTGTGTTAGGTAAGTCATACCTCTTCATAAACAAAGTGTACTTTGGATATTTTTAGGCTTCTTGTTCAGGGTCTCTACCGTGTTTATCAATCACTAGAGTCTTAATTAAGGAGCAAACAGTAATGAACTGTGAAATGGTTAGCTCGCTGGATACTGCTCATGTCCTGAGAGCTTCTAGTTCACCGTCACATGCATTAGCAATTTTAAAGTTTGTTTCGTATTCTCAAGTGGATATGGTCATAGGTGTGGTTGAAAGCTAAATCCCTTCATATCTTGAAAATCTCCCATTTACAATGCACAATACAACTTTGATATCTCCAGTGTGTTATGCCTAAAAAGAAGAAAGACTGGTGACCAGGACGAGCTTGACTCCAGTCCTCTCATGTACTGACCGTTAGGTTAAATATCAAATTATTGCATTCCTCTCTTATTCTACAGCAAACATGTTTGAACGACTTGCACGCCAAGAGGAACGCGAAGGAGCCGTCCAAAAGAGACCGCATGATGTCTTCAAGGAGGCCACGAACGAAGAATTACGTCTCGAAGAACACTCTGAACCTAACAAAACGAAGCAGACGTCAAATCCGGTGACTGACCAAGTGGCGTCATCAACGGAAGTAAACGGTCAAGCAAACAAGGATGTGGATATGGAAGAAGATGAAAAAGGAGGCGTGAAATGCTGACATCAAGCCAAGGACAATGTTATTTAAACACTGGGCCTGGTTTTGAATTCCTTAGAGGGTAATGAATGTAATTCGAGCATTATGAGTCACCCTTGTAGACCAGCGAGGTAACCAGGCGATGTCACGGCATTTTTACAGACCGGGTTATTTTAGGCTTGTTTTCCCGCGAAATAGGTCAGTTCTGGTCTACATGAGCGCGCATCAGTAAGGAATTTTTTTTTTGTTCATTTTGCTTTTCTTTTGAATCTTCCGGTGAAATGATGTCTTCGGTTAAAAATTACGTCCGTGCTTATGATTGTGAGGTTCCTGCCGTGACAGGAATATGGGGTAGTTACACGCTCCTAGTGATGGGCTCCTGACTCACTTCTGGAAACTGGCGTGACAGACTGTCGTGACAAAGTGACGTGACAGACTGTTGCGGCAGACTGTCGTGACTTGTTTGCTTGACAAACGGTAGAACTTTTTACTGGTTTAGAGTTCAATATACGAGAGTCTTCATGTCACGCCTCTGCCAACCTTCTTCGGTATAACTCATTGCTGTGGTAAATTTTGCAATCCAGACGCCGGCATAAAATGCAGTCATATATAGTTTTAGATTTCATCTTATCGCGTCCGTTTTCTTTTGTGAACGAAAAAGTAATCATTAAATTGTACAGGTAACGAATGTGAATAAATATCATTTCAGAACCTCTTCCCTTTGGAATACACTCTTTGTCATTCTGCCGCTGTGCTGTACGTCAGTTGTGTGATTCTCGTCGAGGGACTCTTTCGTTGTCCAACGCCCATGACAACAGAATTTACTTCTTTATCATAGAAAATGTTTTATTTCAAAAATGGCCAGAGAGGACTGGCGCTGGTTTACGGATAAAGAAGAGAGAGAAGACTGTAGAGCCCTGTCCCTGTGGCCTCTCAATTTCTGTTGACGAGGCAGTGTTACGGAACATCTTTAACGAGATCGCTATTTCGGGTTAAACTTGTTTTCAACCACTTTTTCGTTGGCCTGATTCTCAGACGGTCCAGGTCGTTCTCTCTAGAAGAGAGAATCGGGCTCCTTTTTCGTTGGAAGGTAGCCAAGGATCAAAAGAAAAACGAATAAGAGATACTTTCCGCTTTGATGCAGTTAGATACCTAGAATATTTTCAAGTTAGAGGCTTGAGATAAATGGCTAACCTTTGTAACCCGTGTAGCACTGAAAATCAATATATGTAACAGTTATAACTAAGTCGTCACTCAAGGGCGTAAAACGTTTGGTTCAAAGTCGCTAACTGGTTCTAATGTACCTGCTTCACCAGGGCTGCCTCGTCCCCAGTCGCCCGCGCAATAGTAAAAAATGAGGACAAACGCATAAACAAACTGACGTCAATTTGCCTTTTACAATAACAAGACCCCAAAATGGTCAAATGCCGGGAATAAATGAGGGGAAAAGACGGCGTAAACTTGCTGTAAAAAAAGATGAGTGAATTTCACTCAAAATGACGCGACCATTGTCAATAGCTTTCCTCTCTTTGATTGGCTACTTAAAAAAAGTCAATAAAATCTCAGTGGTTAAAAAGTTGACAGTTTGACAGCTGAAAGTTGAACTTGAAAGCTTACATAAATTAGAATTTTATCCGTCTGTACTCTTCAGCCCCGGCCAAACGATCGCAACATTTGAACGCAACATATCGCAACATTGTTGGGCGTAACATGTTGCGCGCGTTTGATCGAAATGCATAAGATGTTGTTTAGAAATCTTCCAACTTTATGGCAGCAACGTAACGCCCCTACGCTCCCACCCACGCCTGAAAGGCATATTCCAAACTCTCAGGTGATCTTCGGGTATTTTGTTGCCACGTTTACCTTGGACAACGGTTTTGTTGCTGGTGTCCAATTACACACCGCGTGGAGAGTGTCGCTGAGAGTGTCAAAACCAGTAAAGTTCGCCTTTCAAGTTTAACTGGCGCCCTTATATACAAACCCCGATCCATCAGATACTCCGACAAACGGTGTTTGAGGATGACACCTTGCGAGTTAACCTCAAATCCCGTTTAACGTAGTCATGTCTAAAACCTGTATTTGTTTATTAATGTGCCGCTACCTATCCTTCGGATCAGAAAGTTATAGTGAAGCCGCAGATGAAAAGAAAGAAGCAAGGCTACGTTATTGTAAGTAAATATTGGTTTCATTTGCGTAACACAATTCCCATATCCCGAAATACGTGAGGTGATTTGACGACAATCAAAGGTAAAAGTATTCCTTGTGGAAATGTTCCCGAAGTGATAATGAAATAGATATTGCTGAATTATATATTTCGATGCTTTTTAAACAAATAAACAACGCTGTTTGAGAAAACAAATAAACAGCGATGTTTATAACAATAGGGGTAAACAAGAAAAAAAAGGCATATGTCGTGGAAAGATCACGAACGATTTTCAACAAAACCTGTTAAAAGTATTTTAACTACCAACCAAGCTTCATAGTGTTCTATACGGAGCAATCGCCAGCAGGGTTAATTTACAGGATATTCAAACACGTTTTAAAGGATATTCAAACACGTTTTCTCTGTTCCACGCAACTATTTTCAATGACGATTCTTTTAAATAATATAGATTCTAACGCTACATGATATAGCCACCCTTCTGCCTGTACGCCTTGCGTGCCCGTCATTTCTTAAACTATCCTTTATTAGCTTAGGCAGCTTGTTGTATTCAAAGGATCCATAAACAAAATCAACTAAAAGTTGTCAGCGTCGAGCATGCTCGAAGTGGCCCCGCCCACTGGCATCTTTCACCCGCTGGCGCCCATTACAATACCAGTAAAACTTGCTGGTGGAGTATTCAACACAGTCGACAGGTCATAAGTCATTGAAAATCTGCTCACAGCTTCGAAAACAGCGATAAATAATCGCACGAAAAAATGAACGGCAAAAATACACTGAAAAACGCCTGCCATTAATTTGTTTCCCGTCAGGCAGGCAAGTTCACGTTCAATGGAATCTTTGAATTCTTGGTCCAAAGATTATTTACAGCCATTTGCTCCCTAGTGAGATCTGTGATTGCCTTGGAATACTGTTTGCTCAGGAAGTTTAAAAGAGCAGCCTGTTCCAGGTAAGTTTGTTTTCATTCAACCAACAATGAAGTTGAAATTTCCACCCTTATGAAACAAAAAGTCGAAGAGAAAATGTTTCCTTGCAATGCTGGTCTTTGCGCGTACAAAGAAAAACTCCTAATTGCGATCTAAACAAATCGAAAATTGATTAGAATTTAATTTTAATTTCCAGCTTCTTAACGTTACGTCATTTATAACCCAGTGTAAGTTATCGCAATAGGTTACTTCACTCCATCCAAGCTTTCTTATTTTTGTCAGTATACAACAATTTGAGTGTTTTTGAAAGGACTAATTCTCTATAACCTGACAAGATCAGATAAATCAATATTGTATTAGAACATAGCCCTCGGAAATACGTTTAAAGGCCAAATAGCTAAGAAAAATTATGACCCTATACTACGGCTTCTTAGTACATCTAGAGCTGTTCTAGAACACTTCAAAAGGTGAGAATGTTATGTTCAGTTTTACAGTATGTGTAGTTGATAATTTCTTATCGAAAGTAAATGATTTCTGCCATACATGTCTGCTTTCGAGTGAGATGTGATTTAAGTTGATTTAAACAAGTGTGCACTAACACACTTTTAGGGCTTCAAAACAGCCCTAAAATCTTTACAGCTGCCTTAAGGTGAAAGCTCGTAGATAGTTTAGAACTCGGGTTACAGGAAAATGAATAACTTTGGCCGGAAATGCTTTCGGTTGACTCATTTTTTTGATCAAACATTTTAAAGGTGTCGCTCCATTATGAAGCCACAAACGAAGCGCAGTTTCTGCCTGGGAGCATTTCTTGTCATTGTGACGCTGGTGGTGCTGTACTCATACTGTAATGGCAGTTCTGTTTGCTATACTTTTCCTCTTTTCAATGGACTGGAGCGAGACAGTTTGCAGGCTAAGCCGCCGGCGGAAATGGTAGTGACGTCAGTTATTGTGCAGACGAAGCAGCCGTTCGACATGGGAACGATTCAAAAGAATCAAGGTAGGGTTGTAGTTAACATCTACCATCATGTAGGCTCGATTACCAGCCGCTGTTCGGGAAAGGAGCTCGCTCTCTTCTCGGGGAATGTAGACTGGACTCACGAGAGCGGCGGAAATCGAGCCTAGCAGGAAGGTCGAGTGCGAAGTAAAAAAACGAAAACGGGAAAAACGAAACAGAAAGAACTGTAGATACGGTTGGCTGCGCGAAAATCTCCAAAGCAGTCCTCTAGTGTTTGTGCGGCAGGATAGGGCGCCGAAATTGAAATCCGGAGGTCGCGGGTTCAAGTCCCGCTCTGACCATTAAGCTGGAGTAGTTTCTCGGTAGACCATAGTTCAACTCCTCGGTCATGCTTGCAAATAGCCAACTGGTCTATCTGTCTCCCGCCAGTTGGGATTTTAAGCCTTTTGTGTTTACTTTAAATACTTCTTTCTTTCAGTTTAAGTGGCACGTCTGATAACTAGCTGTAGTCAGTGTAGCTTAGTGCATCGACCACCATAAGCATTAAACATTTAACATTTTTTTTCATTAACTTCTCCATTGATCCCCAGTCGTTTTGGGCAAGAACGGATTTTACAACTGTTTATAGCGCTGAAAATATATCATATCGTTAAAATTTCCATAGGAACCAACAAGGAAAAGCCTATGAAACTGAATGAACTGCACACGACAACAGCTCATGAGGTGGAACAGAACAAGGCTACTAATTTCTCTGGAATAGCTGAAAAACTTCATTTTCACCGCAACAGAACTTCGTTTGAAACATATTTGTTTGGTCATGTAGAGGAGAAAGATAACAAAACGCAGCCAAAGGAACCTCAAGAGATCACAAAACACCTCTTACCACCTTCCGACATCGTTGGAAAGGTTGCGGAAGAAATTCTGCGAAAAGCAAATATCTCCGAAGAGGAGGCTAACAGAGAACTTATTCGTGTCGAAAAAGTGGATGGATTTGTCGACAGGGAGAAGGAACACGGGAAAAGATTGAACCAGCACGAGCATTCGTTACTGGAGAAGGTGAAAGAGTCGAGGAGTGCTGGCGGGAAAAGTTCAGAGAGAAAACTGGTGCGAGTTGAAAGAGTTGACTTGACTGATGAAGACGAAGAGGAAGATCGACAACCAGAAAAACCGGTTAAACCAGCTTATGAACGATCGCTGACTCAAGAAGGAGCGGCATCGTCAAGGCTGAAGCCAATGGGAATTAGTGAAGATTCTGAATTAGCACACGCAAGGCGATTTGGGAAAATAGTTGCGGTGAATACGACTTTAAACACTGATGTCTCGGCAGGAAAGCAAGAAGAAAATCGGTTTAATTCAGGGGTAAACAAAACGAAGGAAGCATCTGCAGTTACGCCTCCACCCTTCTTTGCCAAGTTTTTAAATGTCACTGCACAAGAAAGGGAAATGATGGATTTTCTTCACAACTATACTGAGAACAGCAAAGTGCTTCAGGAGAATGTGACCGTGAGAGAAGACAATAAGATGGCGCAAAGATTTGACATGCCATCTGCGCAGGCGCACGCTGATAAAGTCAACGTGCGTGGGAAAAGAAACCATAAGGAAGATGATTTACATAATACACTTCAACCCTTAATTGCCAAGTTACTGAATCTTACAAATAACAAGCAAGCTGGATCTGAAAATTTGGAAGAACCATTCAACTTAAGTAATATTCTTGGGAAGATTACCGAAGGTAATCATGATGTTGTAGCAAAAGACCAGCAAACTTCAGTCCCAGATAGCACCGCGCTATTAGTCAGATTTCTACAACAAGGTAGTCGCTACAGACCGCACATGCCCCAAAATGACACCGCTGTGCACGCAGACAAAGATGAGGATCAAATTGCTGATTCAAATAAACTGCAGTCACCTTCAGAAGGGGCTATAAACCTGAAGGAAACACTTCTACAACTCGCAAATCACATAGACTTGTCTAGGCATCATAATGATTCCAAATCAATATCAGACAATCGGGAGAAAAGTGCTGATTTGATGATGTTAAAGCTACTCTTGAACCAAAGTACTTTGCAAGATATCAGCGCTTTTAATTTGAGCCGCGTGCTAAAAGAAATCACGGGAAATTCCCTGCAGAGTAGTTTAAAGGCCCTGGAACCGATTAAAGTAAAGCGAGACGAAGATGGGGATGACCTGGGCTCTACTAGTGCCCAGTCTGACTTGAAGATATTTCGACCTGTTTCGGATAAACTGGGAACTAGCAAATCGGAGTTGGTTTTTAATACAGAGATAAAACCGAGCAACGCGTTGAAGAAAGAAGCAGATCTGGCTTCCGCGAATGAATCGTCAAATACGACGAACCTCCAACACTTGAGCACTAGAAATGATAATGCCTCGTTTTCGAGTGGAAGTGGCTCAGGGGAGTCTGGGGATGGAGAATCTAGGAAGAGGTTTGTCTGATTGGCTTACAAACATAACCTGGTCACATGTCACTTAGCCACAAACAAACAACATATATCATTGACATATTGACACGTTACTGTATAAAGTTCATCGATCCAGATTTCCTACATCACGACTTCATATTGAACGGTGTTTCCCTAACCGTTACGATTACTGAACTTTTCAGGTTGGGCGGGGGAGATTAATAAACGACCTAACCAAAGTTGATTTGATGTTTTCAGGCATTCAAAAGAATTTAGGTACGTTAGTGGTCAATAAGATTTATTTTTAACCATTTTTTATCAAAAAAGATATTAAAAATGGGTATGACCAAGCCTACCTATATAATTGATTGATTTTTCGACACCAGTTTTCAAAAATAAAGGAAATTCCGCTCAGAAAAGGCACCACTCCTGTCTGCCTTAGAGGACAACAGAAATCGGCTCACTATGACAGAGATACATTTCAAGAACAATTCTTTAATCTTTTTTCTGTTGACATTGACTTTGAAGAGTGAACGTGTGTCTTCTTCTTAGTTTACTCGTGTTATTGTTTAGCAAGTGTAAAGTTAAGCTAAGTGACAGATTAGCAACGACAAATGACGTGTATGGAACTGTCCGCAAAGTATTCGACCAGTTTTCAATCCAATCTCTGGCTGGTCAAGAATTTTTCACCTAATGTACATAAAAAATGGCCGTTGACCGGTCTGTTGTGCAAAGTGAAAAATGCAGGGTCCAACTCGAAATGTTCTTTCTAGAATCAATGGTGTTGGCCTTAGAATGGAAATCCTCCACAATAATGAAGCAACTGACGGTAACTGAACAACAGACCATTAACAGAAAAAAACCGTATTCATTTTGCATGAATATCCCTTGTGATATTTTCAAGCACACGTTCATATATTTTTGTTACAGTAGTGACTCTGAGAAGCGGGAGAATAGAAACGAGACAGCAAAGGAAAAATCGGAGAAGAAACATCAATCGAAACTTGGCAAAAATGGAATTTTGAAGTTTGACACTATCAGGTGCGATGCCTTGGATCCAAAAGTATTACTGTATAATCGTATTTTCAAGACAGGAAGTTCCACTACTGAATCGTTAATTATGAGCTCGAGTTCAAGAATGAATTACGCCTACAAAATAGGTAAGGGGTCGACCTTTGAACGCTAGAAAAGGGAAAGAACATCCTGTTTGTTCCGTTTACCCAGCAGAAGTTCAATAATGGTGGGTGTGGCTTTAACGAGACCTGTAACAAAACTGTGTTCGGTAACTGAAGCGTATAACCGACTAACGCAACACTCGTTTTAAAAATTTCTGCAATTTATCGTACTCACCCAACTCACTCACACAACATTCACTCCCTCACTTACTTGTATGTCCCGTCACACTTTTAAAAACTAAAATAACTTTGTGTATAGCTAATTAACTAATTAACTACTTTGTGATGGAACGCAACTGGTGGTAATCTGTTCTAACGGGAACTTACTTATATTTTAACTTTCTCCAATTAATTTTCCTACCCCCCACCTACTCCCCGATGACACCCCCATTTCCTTGGTGTTGGATATCAGATCAGTACTAGTGCCGGGGTGGGATGGCAGGGGCGAGTATCGCGATATCTTGACAGGAGATGGAGTTAAAACAGCAGCAACGAAGAGTTGACTTCGCTCCTATTTTCGAGTCCAAAACAATTTGTTTATTCCTGATTCTAATAAGAATAATAATTATACAATTAACTATTAAATTGGAAAGGGCCCGTCAGATCTGAGGAAGGAAGTAACATTGGTTCCGCCTTGTGCTATGAACTCTCGCACTAACCATAGTTAACAGAGGGAAATGGTTAAGAAACCGGGAGAAATTCTTTGTTGCAGGTTTTTTTGGCTATTTTGGGGGTTGACCCTTTGCAAAACGGCTGGCAAAATACAAAAGGTGGTTATGTGTTCGTACAACTAACCAATAGACGCATTGCGATTATGTATTTCATGCACAGTACAGGGTCAAGGACCCTCCAACATAAATCTTAGCCTGTTGGTTTACTTCTTTGATGATTACCAGGCTTTTTAACCATTTTCCTCTATTAACTATGCACTAACTTATAACATTTCTCCCTTATAAGGAACAACAGAGGACTGGTATGACGAAGGCAAGTCCCACCCGTATCCGGGACTTATCATCAGAAAAGCCAACAAAAAACTCATCAAATATCCGCGCATGGCTTTCGTGGCGCACTTTTACTTTAGACGAAATCTCAATTTACCGCAGGCTCACACGTACATAAATCAAGTTAGGCATCCTGTGAGACGACTTGTGTCGCATTATCATTACATGAGGAGTACGAACCGGCCTGCTTATAGAATTAAAGAATTTCGAGCTTCTGGAGAACGCAACGAAACTCTGGAGAAATGTTTTAGATTGCAGCACAAGGGTTGCCAAAATAATGTCATGACAAGATTCTTCTGTGGGAGACATTTTTATTGCCGTAGAGGAAATGGCCGAGCGCTGCACAAAGCCATGAACAACATCAAGCGATTTTACGCTATTGTTGGTTTGCTAGAATATTACGACGTTTATCTTCAACTTCTCAACAAACGTTTACCAAAGTTCTTTCCGAAAATTTCCAACGAAGATATCGGCAGATTTAAGTACAATCCAAAATACAGTTTTGATAACATTTCTAAGGACCTCATTGCAGCTATCACGAGGGCAAACTGGGCTGATGTTAAGCTGTACTCATTTGTTAAGAAGCGCTTTTGGAAGCAAGCTAAGGCCTGCGAAATAAGAACGCTATCAAGTTAGTATCCAGAATTCCACGGGGTGCTAGTTTGCTTACTTGAGCCTTCACCGTTTGTGGTCAGCGAACAACGCACGGTCTGCCAACGAGCATCCGGTTACAAGACAGGACTCGGAAAGGATCAGAAGCGATTCGGGAGCCGACAGTGAAAGGCGGGTAGTATTGGGTTTTGACGGAGGTTTCTCGAACTCTTCTGTCGGTTTGAAGAGCTACATCAGTTCATCCAAACGAGCCCATTAATGAAATAGATTTTATTTTTGTACAAATTAACTTTATTTTCTCGTAAAACGGTAATGTTAAATAAGAACAGCATCTTTTTGAACCGGATGGAAATTAAACTACGACCAAGCATTTTAAATGTACTGTAAAAAGATAAAATAAAAGATCATTTGCACATTAATCGCATAATGAATTAGTTTCATGCCATACAGCCTACACCTTAGTTTCTATGACCGTGCAAGGCTAATAGAGTCCAGACCTCTCTGAACCTAGAACCCATGAGGACTAGGCTCCACAGTATAGACATCTGGTGAAGAAGACTGGGTGAGAATGAATTGTAAGACATTCCTTCCAGTGCTGAATGATCATTCCTTTATTCTCATTATCCGTCTGTAGACAATGCATTGATCTTCTGACGAGAAATTAAAGGTTGATCAGCAGTCCATGGCAAGGTATAATGTCAGCTTACCAATCCTGTACTCAAGAGTCTAGAAGCACCTAAACGATACCTGGAATCTTCAACCCAGTCCCCGGTGCGCTTTTCCTCTTTTTAATATTTGAACGACGGCTTGAACGGAGAAAAGCTCCCCAGGACGAGATAAGGGGACTCTTGTACCCAGATCACTCGCCTTCATTTGCAAAGTGGGGTATAGATACAAGATAAATTACAACTACACGAACACCAAACTCATAATAGCAAACAGTCTTTCAGTTTAAATAGTACTTTTGTATATTCTCTATCCTTATAATTTATTCTCTATTCTGACCGGTTGCATTAAGAAAGCAAAACGACAAGAATAAATAAGTTCCCTTAACAATTCACTTCCCAACTAGTAAAATTTGTAAAATTCTCAATTAACGTTCTCACAGTGAGATAAACCGCAAATTTGTCGCACACACGTCTTTTTTTACCATCCATCTCACTTTAAAGAGCGCAAAAAGTTTCAAATTCTAGCCCTATGTGAAACCTTGCCAGTTGCGGCAACATATTGCGCGAAGTGAAGTTCTGCCCTCGTTGCCCGTATTTCTTGGCCTCTATCGTGCTCATTACTCATTCAAATACTAAGCTTTCATCCTCATTATACATGTATAGGTTTCACACTGCGAGTGAAATAGTTCTAATCTGGCTTGGCCAGTAAAAACTCATTTACCTCGTCGATAAGCTCTACGTCCCGAATTTCAATAAGGAACGCAAATAAGAAAAGACCAAATATATTTACCAAGCTTTTCTAACTCGACGAATTTCATTTACTCTTTTTTACCCGCGACCTGTTTTTCCCTTTATGACAAAAGTGACTTCAGTTGTTAACCAAACAGATCTTGCAAGTCATTTCTATTGTTCATGGGTGTTTGATTCCTCGGAGCCTGGTACTGATATTGCTGGCTGCTCATTCCACCAATCAACGGCTGTTGTTGCATTGGAAACATCCCGGATGAAGACGTCATCATGCCTCCGCCATATTGCTGCGGAGCCATGGGCCTTGCTCCTCCAAAACCTAAAAAAA
>Ga0126338_10001523_pt1 | contig 15094 bp, 7 predicted proteins | sample OrbCmetagenome_2_FD_92529 | JGI IMG/M metagenome (GOLD analysis project Ga0126338, IMG submission 92529) | Coral microbial communities from Petempiche,Puerto Morelos, Mexico - Orbicella C C metagenome | ecosystem: Host-associated > Invertebrates > Cnidaria > Coral | place: Petempiche,Puerto...
ATTAAAGAGGTTTGAGACTTCAGTTTTCCCCAGCCCTCCTCCGGACGAGAGTGTTACGTCATTCGATATGACTGACACTGGTTCGCCGTCGACAGTCAATCACGTGGGACACCATGACGTCAGTCCTCCTAATGAGGTAAGGCTAGTGACTGGTAGCTTCTTGTACCGCTCTACGGTCAGTTTGTTGGCGAAAAGAGCTGTTGAAATGGTGTCTTTTTTTTTTTGGCTTGATGAGATTTGTCTGTTAGGTCGATAACATACAGGCTTTATCAAGGACTAATCAGAATATTAGTGTAGCATCAAGACAAATTAGACCTTCGTAAGCCAGTCAGACCATGATTACCATTGGCGATCGATGAGATTATGGCAGTGACCAAAATTTTCACATGAATGGAACTGTAAATTTTTGCTGTTTACGTCGCACATTTTCACAGTTCCTTTCTAAGTGTTGTGGTTCAGGACCTCTGTCGAAGAGTTGTTGGCTTAACATACAACGTGTTTTAAGTATATCAGCTTATATCAGTCCTCGGAGACCCCGCAGGGGCAGCCAGTCGGGACGATGCGATATTTTCGACCGACGCGAAATTTTGGGGCTGACGTTTATATCAAGAGCAGGAGAGCCCCTGGGCACTTGCTTACCGAACCAGTTCTAGACTGCTGGCAGTCTGTTTTTCTCTGGAAATTCAGTAGGGGTAAGGGGGCGAGACGTTTTGGCCAAAGGGGAATGGGACGAGACATGGGCGCGGCACGCACGAGAAGAAAAACTTCTCGTCTCGCCTTCTTCCCTACTCGGCCACACCGCCCTTGTCCCGCCTTCTTCCCCACTCGCCCACCGCCATACTGCCCTTTTCCGCTCGCGATAACTAAACACTCGTCCTAGTGACCCTGAGAGAAAAAACCGGCTGGCAGCAGACTAAACCAGTTCCAGAAGCGTTTGAATTACTTCTCGCTGATTGACCAGAAATATATATTTCTGGCCAATCAGATCAGGAGGTCTCTGGTCGCCTTCTTACACAAAGTGGTTTTCCTCATCGATCGTCGTTGTTGCTGAAAAACAGTCCAGCCCCGCCATTCCACACCTAGTCTTGAAGATCTGAAATCCGGGCTGGTTTCATAGCCCAACAGTGGTTCACTTGCTATCTCTCGAATCTAAAAGCTTTTATTCCGTTATTAAAACGAGTTTTAAGCGACAAAACATTCTGTTTACCGTGAGACTTTTTTTTACAGGTTGTCACGAAGCGACCTCCGCCAAGTCACGTGGAAGTGGAAAACTATGGTTTCAAAATGTTTATTTTTATCATGTTTATTCTAGCTTTGATAATGATTCCCATTGCCATCGTGTGGGAAACAAGAAAGACTTACATCAAGTCTACAGACGCCTACAAGGGACTTGCCAAATGGGTGTTTAGATCTTTTGGCTACAAAATCTAACGGGTAACTCAGTGCTGGGGAATTTTTAATTAGTTGTAGAAGTACAGTACTAGCGATTCATCGTCAATTGTTGACTTTGAAAATTAATTCTTACTACGTAGTCGACAAGCTGTCGTTTTTGACCTTTCTGTTAGAACTTTTTTTTTGGTTTTATTTGTCAATGAACCAGTTTTCTTTTAGCTTCATTAAATAGCTAACTCCATACGCGCAATCGAACGATGGAAGAACGTGCAGTGAGCCGTGTGGGTATTTTGAAGTTAAAAAGGAAACATTCTGTAATTTCAGCAACTTGAAATTTGGTGTTATCGAGCGAGCTACGAAATAAAAAACAAACTGAATGTATATCAGAGAATTCGAGATATTTGTTTGAAAGACCAGGAGGTAGACTTTCTTGGCGTGAACCTTCTTCTTAGAAGGAATGGGTGGTTCTAATTCTTGATGATTGCAGACGCTTGGAGTTTTAGACTTCGTCTTTTAATACCACTTTTGGAAATACAATATGACAACTTCTCATTCCATTTTGAAGCAGACTGATCACATGATCTGAAGTAGTCGTACATTTCCGTTACAGAGTTCTGAACAAATCATCTTTCGCAGCTCTTCTCAGGGTAGTCAGGCTCAGGCGTCACGCAACGTTTCTCTCTTTGCAACAAGAAGCATCTCTAATCATCGGCAAATTTATTTTTCACGTATTTGCTAACGCGTCGGGCGTGTAAGTACTGTTGAACGGCGAAAATGAAGAAAGACTTGTCCTTTTCGTTTTGTCAAGTTCCACTGCACAAAAGCAAAAACAGCTGGGAACAATCAAACTCAGATAGTCGATGTTGCTTATCAACGTCGCTGATAGCGAGACGACAGTCGCGGACTCGTACAGTTGTCCTGACATAAAACAGAACAGTACTTGTACGTGCGGCTGAATATTGTTCTAAATTAATTTTTAATTCACTCTCATGTGGTAGTGTCGCTAGTTTAAGATAATTGCACCTCAGTAAAGAAGTTTCAAATATTTTGTAGTAAAGCGATGAGGGTGAAACGTTAATTGTAAAATAAGTGGACCGTAGGTATATAATTGTTTCGTAGGCGTCACACGTTTTCCAATTTTTGTTTCAATATTTACACTTAGCGATGTTCATTTTCTTAGTAAGATAATTTTTGCTACATTTTTCTGAAGTCGGAAGAAGAAATGAGTTCGTGGCAAATCCTCATAGCATTTCACAGATCCATTCAAGTAACACTCGTGTTTAGCTTTGTTCTTTGCCATTAATGGTTTATAGCTTGCAGAGAGGTCAAACGCTTCAAGAGAGATTTGCCTTTTTCTCATTTAAGTGTGGTGTGTCTTTATCGTTTGCGTAGCAACGTGTAACGTATTAGCACTGGTGTATTAATAGGGTTAATTAAAATAATGCTTCCTGGGGAGTTGTTTTCGCGAACCACTCCTAAACAGCTGAAAAGCGTGTTTTTGTGAGATGGGTTCCATCACTAAGGGCATTCCGTCTTTGTATCAGGATAGGATTTCAAGTTGTATACGACCTACTTTTAAACTGTAAAAGCATGGCCAAGGTTGACAATAAAACTCCTTTGTACAGGTCACACTTCGTGTAAAATTCTTCTCGTTTGAACCCCTGCCGGGAGGGGTGGACTCCCATATAAAAAGAAAGGGCGAGCACGTCGTAGCTTTCAGGGGTTAAAATGGCGGTTTTGGTACCTTGTAGGGGTAAAACAATTTCAAGCCACGCCCAAAAACAGGATCTTGATCCCTCTTAGGGGTTCTTTTAGCCTGCGTAGCAAGCGTCTCCGTGGAGTTGGAAGCAAAGAAAGACCGAGGAACGGGATTTTCGGTGTTTTGTCTGCGCGGAAAATGGGGCGAGAGCCCATAAAAAGAAAGGGGGGGTTGGGAGAGGGGAAGGAAGGAAACCCTCCCCTCCCCCTCCCCCCTCTTTCACTCGCTCCATTTTTCGCGCTGTAATTCTTTGCTCCCGAACCCCACAGAAACGCTCGCTACGCAGGCTAGGGTTCTTTTCAAAATTTCCGACGAGCACCCACGTCTTTTTTTTATATATGGGACTCCTCGGCGTTTGAACCCAACCGTTTGGCATCAGTTCCAAAAATTGCTTTATACTCGAGAAAACGCAAGTAGCCTTTGTAAGTTCTTGAAGTTGTCCGTAATCATCAGAGGCGGAAAAAGTGATTTTTAGTCTGAAAAGTGATTGTAATTCCTGAAGTTGCGTGGGCTGCATTGTAAAACGGCCATCAAAGCTTTGTTTACGTCAGTGTTTGTCAGACGTCTAATCTTCCACATCAACGGGAGAGGGATTGAATTTCTGCAACCTGCGGGCAAATATCAGCGATATTCATCTGTCTGGTACCACATGTCGTGCGATATCACTTTACTGAATCACGTAACTGTAATAAGAAAAATAAATTTATGAAAATCAGGTGTACTTGATAAAAGAAAATAAACAATGTATCATCAAAAGGTGAGCTGTCTCGGCATGTTTCTGCGCCAGTTCATTTGGAGAATTTGACTTTTAACTGAAATTATCAGCAAGACCGTAACTAGTAACAAGCGAACCAAGGCACTTGCCTCGGTAAAACGTTTAAATTTATTTAATTTCGCGTAAGAGGCTATGTAAGCTTATTAAAAAAAAATAAAAGTAAAAGAAGCTTTTTGTGGTAGTTACTTGGTAAGAATTTTAGTCTGGCTTCGGCCGTGATCAATTCTGAGCAAGAAGTTCATTCTTTTGACATTTTTTCGTCGGACCATAACAAACCGGCAAATGATGTGGACAAGGCCCCTCCTTGTATTGACCGACAAAGCTGTTCAGCGGTTTTAGCCCTGAAAAGGCGCGGTATGACAGGGTCGGGGAGTCCTGGGATCCAAGGAGCTGCACAGCTGTTGAGAACGCTGACAAGGGTCCTGAGAGGGTTTCTTCCTCGGGTAAGGCTTAGTAGAATTTTTTCCTTGATATAAGTATTATTCCGAATTTTTTTTGCAGTAGAGAAAAATATAAAAAATGGGATGCAACGGAGTGCAAAGTGTCTCATATCTATCGCAAAGTGCAAGGATCGAAGAGTTAGCTTATTAACCAATTTCCTATTTTTATCATCCAATTGCAATGAGTCATTCTGGCCATCCGTTCAAGTTGTGTATATTTATTTGTCGGCAGACACTTCGCGATTGATGTGTAAATGAACTAATGCACTGGATTTTGGGTCGTCCATTTACAGATTTCTTCTCAGGTAATCTTAACACTTTGAGTTAAGCTAGATATGGCTAAGATCTTTGAACGAGCTAGCTTTAATTGACCTAAGAATAAGCCTATGTTGAGATTTTGATGCAGCAGCGAATAACTAAATTGGATGTCAGAAAAAGGACAACCCGGTGATTACTTTTTAAGTTCAATTTAGAGATGCAGCGATCCTGATAAGCAAACAATGACTTTATTTTATCAGCAGTTTCAAAAGCGAAGTAGAATTTGCTGCGGATTAAAACGTTTTGAATGAAAAGTAGTGTTGTGGTTCACCATATTATGCGACGTCTTCTAAAAGTACGTGACGGCGTTTTCCGCCTGATGTTTCTCGTCTTCTGGTATCTACAGATTTTCGGTTTCACATGTCAGGTTTCGGTGGAGGTTTACAATCACGTATGATAATGAAACTGTGGCTTTCGATTTTGTCGTGATTTGAAGAGAATTATCATGCATGGAATGAGGCACAAATACAAGCTCACTTGACGTTCTCGTCTGCAATATCATAAATTATTTCCTTTCCTTGAGCCAGTATTCATACAAGTTTTCTAAAGGAATTTTCACATTTGGCAAGCATTTTGCTCTCTTGAAGAAAACCAGAGTTTTTCCATGAAAAAGTGCTCCATGGGAGTTAAATTCAAAATATAACTGTAGTATGTACGGTGCCGTCATATTGAATTATTGATTAAGTTATTTAATGAAGACCACTGTCGTTATTACTTCAATTCAGACATAACAAAGTCTTCAGATTGCACATGTTGCCCTCACTTCCCAGATAGTTTTGGCCATGTACCTTCCTAAAGTACAGGTACCTGCTGTACATGAACAATCTGCCAAAAAATGGTTTTCTATTCTCCTGTATAAAATTCAGATATATTAGCTTCCCTCTCTTCTGATGGTAACCATATGACATGGTGACTGGCAGTGTGAGCTAAATCTGAAAGAAATAGAGCACCACGTGTTGATATCATAAGAACTCCCCTCCAAGTCTTATGGAACCTAGCCATGCTTCCTGGAATGAAGAGCATGGATTTAAATCTATTAAACTTCCAACTCTTAGATTCTTACTGCACATTCTAATTAAGCCACTTCTCAACCATGCATGTACAAATCGGAGCTGGTATTTACAGGAAGGACACTTAAACCATGCACCCCTTGCCTTTTTTTGTACATGTTTTTTGGTGACTTTAGAATGAAGGGTCTTTATGTAAATGTACCAGATTAGCAATTTCCGGTGTAAAAACGCTAAATACTCTTCTTAATTTGATGCACCTTCGTCCCATAGTCACTAAAAAAAGGCACAAAAAACGTCAAATGTTGATGGTTCACGTGCCCTCTCTGTAAAATGCTGACATGTGTTACGTACTTTTTATCTATCCACTTTTTATTACCCATCCTTTTGTGACTGCTACTTTAGGGCAGCTAGTACTGTACATGAACTGTCTTTTTTATGGGCCAATCTACTTAAATAACAGAATGATGGTGGACAACACTTTTTGCAATCAAAATTCTGTGAAACAGTTCTTTGTATTCTGCATTCCTACTTTGTTTACATTATTTACTACATAATTAAGAAGCTGCATGTATACAGAGTGTCATTTCAGTAAATTAGCCTGTGCAGCAATTATGAACAGGGAAGGGAAAGGGAGGTGAAAATGTGACAAGAAGCAGGATTTGCATTATGTGGCCAATTTCCAAGTAATCCGATCATGTCAACTGTCAATACATTCATCAGTCAGAAACGAGGGTGTACATCTCTGCATAATAGTGTTGGCTTTACACAGATATATCATCGTTTACTGGCAAACACAAATTATCATCCACCTAAGGTGTGTTTCTTCTGTAAAGTGTTAGAAGAGGGAGCAAAATAAGTAAGAGCATCTAGCATCTAGCATCTGTCCTTCTTGTGCCTCGTGTCACATAGGGCCTTTTGCAGAAGTTCTCCAGTTTTCTTGGTCTGCTGCGATCATTCTCATTTCCTCCCATGAGCTCTACCCTGCCTCTTCCCCTTCCTTTTCTACTGTTCATCTCAAGGTTGTCTTGGGTCTCTCGGAACTCCATATGTTCTTCAATCTGATGAATGCACCTCTTGCTTTGGATAGTCTGTTCGTAAGGTCTTTTATTGCACCTCCTTCTTTACACACTTTCGCTCCCAAGTATGCATGTGAACTCATCAATGTCCTCAATATCCATTTATTTTAAAACAGTCTTGTCTTGGTTTCTTGCATTGATCCTCGTCATTTTTGTCTTTTCTGTATTGATCTTGAGCCCCACTTGTCTGTCTTCTTCCATCTTTGTTGTTTTATTCTGAATCTGCTGTTTGGTAGAGGGAATTAGGCTATATCATCTGTGAAATCTAAGTCGTCAAGTTTGGATATTAACCTCCATCTAATGCTGTCCTTCATGTAATGCTGTTCTCACCATTTCCGACCGTTAATCGTCTGTCAACTCCTCCCCTTATTTGATCTATAATAATCCTACCTAGTATCTTCCCTACAACAGACAACAATGTTATCCCTCTTGAGTTCTTGCATTCCCTTAGATTACCTTTCTTTACCAGTTTAACAATAAGCCCAAGCCTCAGGGATCCTTTCATGGTTCCATATCTTTATCATCAATTAATGCATTTTCTCCGCTGAAAATTCTAAACTTGCTCTCAATGACTCGGCTGTGATGGAGTCAATCCCTAGCCCTTTGCCATTTGTAAGTCCTTTTATTAGAGAGCAATATAGTAATATTATTGTTGCATATTCTGTGGAATTGAGTTTGTTTCTTCTGATGGCATGGTTTAGGTTAGACACTCTAGGTACACTGTTGATGGTATGTTGTTATTCCCTTGGTTTCAGCTGTTTGCCAAGGCAGGTCTAGATTGTATGCATCCATTGGCTGTCCTTTCATTTGAAGAGAACGCTTATCTGAATGCTATAAGGCTTTAACTTAAAGAAAGAGCTCCTATAGCAGGTGTGCCTTATTGCCTCCTTCCCAGTCTCCCCTCTCTTCCTTTCTCTTCCCATTATTTCTGTTATACAGGCAACAATGAACTATAGACTCAGTGTCATAAGTTTTAGAGGGTTGTTACTTTTGAATGGTCACTGCTCTTGGGATTTACCAGGGTAGGAAAAAAAATTGAAATCTTGCCCAATAGGCCAGTAAATTTCAGTTTTCACTTGTCACCATTGAAATTTTACTTACTAGCATAGAGCCAATATGATGGCAATCGTAGGAGAAACACAAACAAAGTATGCTCGGATTTTAATTAATTCATACTTTCAAATCATCTTGCAGTCTTGATAATTGAAATAGTTTCTGACAGGAACTACAGAATACAGGGTGACTTTTAATCATCCACCAAATGAGCCAGCTTGTATGGCTCGTTTGCTCCTTTGTCATCCACTGCTGAGCCAAACAAGCCACTTAATATATAGGCCTAGGACTTGACACATAAACAGATTATTCCTCGTTTTTTAATCCACTGCCAAGCCAAATGAGCCACTAAATATATAGACCTAGGATAGGACATGACCCACCTAGATTAGCTCAGCTATGTGCAGGCATGTTATAATTGTATTTTTAATTTTAAAACACAATAAAATGTATGTATATGTATTTAACGCATATAGATTATTCCTCATCCTTCATCCACTGCTGAACCAAATGAGCCACTAAATATATGCACCTTCAAAAGTGGCCCTGTATTGTGTAGTTGCTCTGAAATTATCATAAATTTATCAAGCTAACATTTTTCACCATGACTTGAACGACTACTGAGGCAGATTTTACTTGTCTGCTGCACCACTGTGTATTTTCACTCACCCAAGAGAAAATTCTACTTGCCTCAGGAAATCAGACCTGAGTGTTTTTTCCTGCTCTTTTTACTTTTAAAAAAGTCATCAAATTTTATCTTGCAGCTTTCAAGGGGTCACAACTTTCTGGGGGTCATTGAGACATAACCTTCTGAACTCTATTGTGAAGTGACTATTACAAAATTTAAATGCAAAACATTTAATGCTTTACATTCAAACACAATGAAAGTAGCTGGACAGGTGATGGCCATGGTAAAAGGAAGTATTTGTCAGGTGTTGGTGAAAAAAAAATACAAGTGCACTAGGAAAGTTGCATGTTACAATATCATTTATAAGCTAGGGTTACTAGTTTCGACCCTATTTATGTCAGTCACATGAAATGATAATAGTAAAAATTGCAGTAACGTTTTAAAATTGCTGAAAATTATATAGTTTGTTCTTGGCTAGCAAGGCTGAGCTAGTAAAGATTATTATCAGGGGGTCAAAGTACAAAGCTTAATCCTGTTTTTTTTTTCACTCCAAATGCTGCTACGGTCTGGGAAAAGAAGGACCGTAATTAAAACACCTTTTGTTTGTAATAGGAAGGAAGTCTACCTTGTGTACTGCATTGCAGACATGTTTGTTTTCAAATAAAAGGAGTTTTTGCATAGTTATATGTAATAAATTCAGACAGATTCACTTGCTTACATGTCTGTTTGAATGTTTGCATCTTATAAGATCCAGTAAGGTTACAAGTCAAGCTGTTGCTTTTACTTAAGAGGGTAGGAATGTTCTTTTAATTTTTTGTGATAGTTTCTTTATTTAAACAGTCACTTTACACTACCTTTTTTCCCCCTTGGATACCTTTTAGTTGCAAACAACGCAAAATATTCATGGTGGACTACCATAGTAAAAAAAAGGTGTACACATGGCACTTCAGTTTGTGTTTCCATTTAGTATTTCTGAAAAAGCACCAATGCACCTAATAAATATTTTGACATTTAAATGCAGTATTTTTGTCAAGAAAAACCAACTCTTATTTGTATTTGAAAATGATAAGATAAAAAGGCTGGTCCTCAGTTAAAAATGTAACTTTCACTCTTTTTCCCCTATTTGAGTCAAGTAGCTGCATAGGGGTAAATGGTGTTTCACATAAATGCTGTGCATTTGTTCTGTGTGCAGTGCTTATACAAAGTTGGTGCCAATTATTACTTTTGCGGTCATGTATGAATACTTACTCTAGGGTGCTATTGCTTGAGTAAATACAGTTATCAGTTGATACACCCTTATATTCAGTAGAAGTTGTGGCTTGTGGAAGGTAAATTTTAAGTAGAGCTGAAACTGTAAGACTTTCAACCTCAGCAGAAATTTGTTTACTGTAGGTAGGTTAAGTCAAAGTAACAGCTTTGAAACATACCCCAGTTTCCCAGTTTGCAGCCTTCACAGCTACTGAAATTGCAGTTTTATCAGTAAATGATTGTTTGGCATATCTTATGTTACACATATTATTTACCGTTATAGATTGGATACAGTGTATGTAACCTGGGCACAAAACATCATTGTTCTCTAACATGGTTGTTGTGCTGATAACAGGAGTCTGTGGAAGTGGAAAGTAAGTATGATTGTTCCATGAAATAAAATACAGTATCTCAAGAATGAAGTACTATTTTGAAGATTTGCCAGATGATGTGTATCCGTGATTGAGTGTGGATCAATACACGCAATCAACATTCGATTGACAACTTAATTAACATTCAATTGACATCTTGATCAATACTTTTGTGAGACTAGACAGTTGGTATAGTTGGCCGAACGTTGACTGACCCATATCTATCGAGCGACACTTAGTGGTGGGCCTGTGAAAAGTAGTTGACTCTCAACCAACTGTTGAACTGAGATGTTGATCAAGTGTTGACGGAGTATCGATCGAGATGGCGATCAACTGTTGATTGCGATATCAAGTGAGTGCAGATCGAGGGTCAATCCTAGATATCGATCAACAATTGGCTGCAGATGCCTTAAGCACATGATCTGATTTGCCAGTAGTTAAATATTTCAATATCAAAGCTTCAATGTTGCTTGTTTCCATCCCTAGTCATCATAGTGAATAAGCCAACCAAAATATAATTTAAGCCTTTTAAACAAAGAAAAGGCCCAGCCACTTATTATCAGAAATTATTTCATTGTCATCATCATCATCGGTCCTCATTGTGCCATGGGACACATAAGGCCTCGAATTTCTTTGTAATGCCTATTTATTGGGAATGACCATCCACAAACCTTTTCATTCCAAGCTTTTACAAAAGATTTGCACTGTAAACAACAACGATTGCTCTGTTTGTGATTTATTAATTTTAACTGCTCATTCTGATTATCTCTATATAGGACAACTGTGGCGCGAGCTTTGGCAAAGAAGGTGGGTCTTGGAAATTTGTAATTTGAGACCTTTTTAATACATGATGTAAACAAACATACCAAATAGATTGTGTATTTTTTGTAGCAGTATTTTCTGAATTGTTCATTTTATTTATTATCATATTTGCATCAGTTTACCTCAATTTCACGTGGAAATGCAAATTTTTCAATCATTCACTGGTTAAGAAATTTTGAGCTCTTTTGTTTGCAAATAATTCAGAACAAAAATCTTTTTTAGTTTCAGAGATACAGGGAAAAATAATTTTGAATTTGTAAGTACCATCTGAGCATTGACAAGTTCCTGTCATCCCTAGTTATTTATTTACTGCCAAAGGCCGCGAGAGTGCTGCTTCCTCAACTGCAATGTGTATTAATTACTCACATTGCTCAATTTATGGCTTTTCACACATACAATCCTCTAGTTCTCTGAAGTGTTATCCATAGCTTGTTTGTTTGTGTATTTGTTCTCCATTTCAATATCAACAACTTCGATGCTCAATGTTTAATGTTCAATGACTGGGATTCACTGTACTGTAATTGGCTATGCTGTAGTGGTCTCCCTGCCTAATGACTTTTGATGTATATAAGTTAAGAATTTTAGTTAGGCTAAGGTAAATAAAGAAATGGAAAGTATCATGGCTGAATAACAAACTGTAGTTTCCCACTCTGATTTCACAGCAGGCAATCTCTTGTCACATCCAGGTTCATAAAAGTTCTGTTGAGTTTCTGTCATTTGCAGATTATCCTCGATGCCACAATTACTGCAAGCCAATCCTTGGAGTTAACTTTCAAAACTTAATCAAATCTAGTTCACTTGTGTGTCATCAATCTCTTAAAGCCAGCAAAACTGGAAAAGATAAATTTTCTGTATGTATCATGAAAATAAAAATTTTTGAAATGAGTGCTTTTTAACCCACTGACATCTGTGCGTGCTGTAACTTGCTGTGACGATCATTGGCCTTCGTTCCACCTCTGACATCATCACCTTTGACCAAAATTGGCATCACTTATACTCAAGTTTGCAGGAAAAGATCTTTTCAGTGATACCCAAATCAGAGTGACAGGGTCAATTGAGCCTGAAATATGCACGAAAATGCTGAAGAAATTTGAGTGAAAAACTTGGAGCAAAATTTCCCTCAACTACTTACCACTTCGCTACTCCATGGTAAGAACTGCCTGTCTTGATGATGCTTTCTTGGGAATTCTTGAATGGGAAGCAAGTCCAGTAGAAGGTCAACCACTGCAGCAAAAAGATAAGGAAAGGAGAAAAAGGAAATGCCAAAAAAACTGAAAAGCCTAGAGACATAGAGCCTAGAGTCACTTTCTCATCCAAAATCCCAGACCACTAGATTCAGAGTCCAGCGCACTAACTGTCAGAGTCCACCATGTCTCCCTAAGGTTGTAGAGCTGATTTGTTATTTTCTTTTGTCTTCTGACAGTTGTCATGCCCTTACATGGATGCAGACAATTTCCATTCACAAGGTAACATCACAAAAATGAAGCAAGGAACCCCACTCACTGACGAGGTATATGCCATGACATTATAATTGAACCCTCCAGATTCTTTCAGGCGCCATCAAGGTCAACCTGGTGGTCCAAAGTATTTTTACTCACCTATGTATAGTAATAGTGCGTACAATAATATTACATATTAAAGTCATATCTTGTATTGTAAGTGACCACCTAAAGGGTTGAATATAGGTGGGTCTCTAAGAGAAATATCTTTTGTTATGATTTTAGGACAGACAACCTTGGCTCCTGGCTTTGCACAAAGTTATTGAAAGGTATTCATGAATAATATCTGTTAGTTATAATTTGTTTAATGTACTATGACTGAGGAAAAATCCAGGGCAGGAAATAATTATTTCAATATATTGGTCAAGCACCCAGCCTGATAACTGAAATTACTCCAGATTGTAGTGGTATATATTGAAGTACTAATGTCTGAGTTTGTCACATCTGGAACAAAATTTGAGTGTTGAAAGTCTCTGTTTGAGACTTTTTTGCTGATGGAGTGGTAACCTTTCTCTGTTCTACAAGGACATCACAAGAGAACGAATCCTTTTAAATATGACCAAATTAGAGTAATCCTATAACTAGCAAAATGTAACTGACAGGTGTTGATGGACACTTACCCAGCCCAGTTATTCTAGTAAATGTTTTACTAAATTTTTAAATTTGTATTATAATTAATAAATAAATGTAAGGTTTGGCATCTAAATAACCAGTCTGCAAATCCAAAAGTACAACAAACCCAGCTAGAGATTTAAACATGGGATTTCTGATTTTCAACTTCGGCATCCATTGTTCTCCCTCTCCTGTTGCTGACAATGTTGAATCAACGCGTGCACACTATAATGATAGATTGCTCTGCACTTGCCTATCAGAGAAGTAATATGTACATGTATATGTAGTAATATGCTAACAACTGGGGAAAGCTGTTAATGGTAATGAAGATTACAGAAGGCAAGTACAGAACTTGCTAAATGTATTGAAACAGTGGTAACGTTCAAACTGAATTCTACCTTTATTTGCTCTAGGTGGAGCAAGCGATCTGAATCTGGGGTGCTTGCTTGTTCAGCTCTCAAGGAACAGTATAGGCAAACAATTATCCTTGGAGCAGAATCAAGCTCTGAAATAAAGCAACAGTACTGCTCCATTGGAGACAAGAGACAAAAGCTCTCAAGGCCTTTACCTTTTTACTGCCTTGTCGTCCTACTTCAAGGCTCTAAAGACCTGATAAAGGAGAGAATGGAAAAGCGTCAAGAACATTTTATGCCTACAAATTTGCTGGATTCACAGTTTGAAACTCTAGAGGAACCAAAGAACTGTGATTTGTACTCGGCAGTTAATATCTCAGTGGACCAAACTGTTGAGGAAATTACAAATGAAATTTTACGGGCCTTGAAAGCCAAATGTGGTGTAAGGGTATCCATACATAGCACGGTATAGGGAAAATAAATTTGTACTTTTATAAGGAAAGATTGGCTTTGCTCACGCAAGGGAAAGAGCAGGAGGTCAGCAAGGTTACAAAACTTTGACAAGTGTAGTTACATTGCTTGAATGTATTTTTTCACTGGAGTCAATTCAAAATTTTTGCACTTCTAGTAATTCCAAGGCAGCTGTAGTAAAACAGCTTGATCTCTTCTCATAAGTATTGGAAGACCTTTTTACTCCTTCAAAGACACATGGGCTGTTTGAGAAGATGGAATATACTGTGAAAAAGTTTGGAAGTCCAGGTATGGGGTCATTATTCTTGTCTCTTGTGCCTGGACTTGGCCTCACAAAGCCAAATTGTTTCCTAGTTCCATTTAAGCCTCTGTGGAGGAGGGACGTTGCAAGAAGAGCTGTTGATAAAGACATTGACCCAAATTCAGGTAACTGAATGTAGCTCAACCCACTATGTTTCTGGATTGAGTGTCTTGACAAAAAAAAAACTCTGGATTTATAGGTAATCACATGATTTCAATAGCAATTAGAAAGAAACAAGTAAGAGTGAATTTTTTTCAAAGGCTAACAGTAAGCTGAGTGCAATTTGGTAGTCTGAAAAATTTACACTTATTAATAATACACTTTAAGATAGAATATTTAAGGTCTTTGCCATACATTGTGTATGTAGGCAGGCTGCCGTACCCTTGATCTTCCAAATATCTTCAACAATGTCTGAAGCTTTTGGCAAACTTCTGATAATATGTTGGAAAATTTTTGGATAATTACACCAATAAGTACTTTGACTAATCTGTTCTTAACTCTTTCAATTTTTTAAACTGTAGTGGAAAGATGTTAAAGTAGAACCAAAATAATTATTGAAACAGAATGATGGTAGTCAAGCAGATTTTTTTGTATTGGAATAATATTATAAATCACTTACAATTACCTTGCAAAAGTGCAATTTTATATGAGAAGTAGTTTCTGAAACATTCAGCTTCAATCCAATATTATTTTTTTAGAGCTCCAATCTTATTAAATAATAAATTTTTATTATCTCATGTAAATTGTAGAACCTTTTTTGAAAGAGATTAGGCACATGTAGGGGTAAAATATAGTGAAAATAACTTAACTTTTGAAAAAGGACAAAATGTTAAAATCAGATTTTTGAGATGAATTGCTGTTTAGTGATTAAGAAGTGCCCACTCCCCACTGAGTACCCATGATTTATTTGAGAACTGCCCCTTCCTCCCCGGGGGAGACTCCCATATAAGAAGGGCAGGGGTACTC
>Ga0126338_10001525_pt1 | contig 15090 bp, 7 predicted proteins | sample OrbCmetagenome_2_FD_92529 | JGI IMG/M metagenome (GOLD analysis project Ga0126338, IMG submission 92529) | Coral microbial communities from Petempiche,Puerto Morelos, Mexico - Orbicella C C metagenome | ecosystem: Host-associated > Invertebrates > Cnidaria > Coral | place: Petempiche,Puerto...
GCATCGCCGCTTCGCTTTCACGCCATAGAATTTTTTGGAGCAAAACTAAACGCAGTATAATGAAACGAGAGCCACACGCAGAACATAGTGTACTCATTTAAACGAATTCATTTACTGAAAGAAATATAGAAATAAATATTTCCTCAGCCCGTCAGTTAAGTCCGCTTTTTCACGCAACCGTTTGCTATAAACATGATTTATTATACAAAAAAATTAAATATTGTATCAATTTACTACTAAGTCTACCTGAATATTTGCTTTCGTCAAGGTCCTGTTTGCAAATAATTCTTCCGTCTTCTAACAGATAAAACAGATCACCAGTGGAAAGCTGCCTCTTGCACGTCACGCAGGTAAAGCAGGTGATGTGGTACACTTTGTCGGCAATTTTGCGTACGCTCTGGTGAGGGGAGACACCTTCATGGCAAATCGAGCATCTCTTACCGTACCGCCTGGAAATAACAGACAGAAATTGCTGTAATTTTAGTTGCTGAAAATGATGCATCACTACTTCAGTATTGGCGAAAACGTTGCTGCAATTCAATATTAAAAGTGCTATACGGTTATGTTCGCCTGGCCTCCAGGTGTCTCTGAACGGCCCCACGGTTGAGAGTGAAAAATATTAATGACAATTGTACCAGACAAGCAGTATTGTGTGGGCTTGTTTCTGGCTTGGAGGCCAAAGATTTTTTTTTCCACTTTCTTTGATTATTCTTTTGATTATTTCTTGACTATTAAATTGCGGCCGGGGAGATCTTACTTAGTTTCATTTGATTATTTGACTGAGCTAAATGTCAGCGAAAGTATTTTTAAAATGAAAAGTGGGGCAGATGCAAATGGCTGTAATGTAATTGTCTAGTTAAAGAACCGACAAGAAGAAAAACCGTAACTATATCTGGAGTCTCGCATAATCTCAGCTGACTACAAGGCTGAAACATCTCGTATAACCAGTTGCAAATGTATATTGATTTATCGTCAAATTGATCATCGAGAACAAGATAAAACAACTAGAGAGAAAGAGCAGCAACAATATTCTTATTAAATGTGAATCTAAAGAGATCAAGATAAATCAGCTGCCTGTGGCAGGTGATTGTGTCATAGTAACCAAGTTTTATCGCCAAAACATTTTTTCAGATCTATACGATTTCAATATTACGTGCTGTATTAAAGGAGCTGCAGAGGATATGCTTCATTCATTCGAAAAATGGATCTGTTAATTACATTAAATACTGTCTCGAGAAAACAGCAAAGCTTTGCATGGAATCTAATAAATATTCCAGTGGAATGGACCGAAAAAAATACGCCTTGGAACTAGACATAATATTTAAGTACATTACAAACCAGTTCATTATGGTTGTCAATTTATTGTCGTCTTTGTTCCTTGTATTTTCGTACTTACCATGTGCACATTTCAAAACAGTATACAAACAGTATATCGTTGTCTAAATCAGTGTAAACAACATCGTATTGTCCAAAAAATTGTACCCAAGAAAAAAAGTTCACATAAAAGTGGAAACAAAACGGAAAGGTTTGATTACTCGACTTTTAGTCCCAATAATAAGCACATTACTTTTCTTGCAGCTAGTTTACAATTTTAAGAGCCAAGTCATTGAAAATAATTGCTGTATACAACCGATTTTATGCATTTTATGATAAGCAATCTAAGAGATGTCTCGAGGGTTTCATTATAACTTAATTAGGTAACTTTCTCTATCAAATGAAATTTAAAACCTTGAATTTAATTCTAATTTAATTACTGTATCATTAAATACCTTCGTTTAGGGAAACGACGCTAGACCGCGATACAAAGTCATGGTTAGTTCGTTTGCAAATACAGTGTTATAGAATGGACAATCTGTTGAATTTAGAGCTCGAGAGCTCAAGTCCTTTTATCAGGAGCATTCAGAAATTCAAAGAAGTGCACCATTAAATAACTTCGTTTAGATTAACAACGCTAGACCGCAATACCAAATTATGATCTCGGTGCCAGCCATAAAACGTTCTACAAAATAGCAAAGTCTCCCCCTCCGAATAATTCAAAATTCAAAGAGCCGCACTGTAAGCTAGAGCCTTTGATAATTAATATTCGAAGTAAATTATTGCTCACCGGAAAAAATCAATCTTGCAGAGTATGTTCCCCTCGCGAAAGAAACACTTTCCTTCGTCGAGTGTCTCCCTGCAGTCGCAGCAACGCAAGCAATACACATGCCAGAGTTTGTCCAGTGCCTGGAGGAGGTACTTGTCCCTAATGTCTTCATTACAACCGCCGCACTTTGAGTAGAAACAGTTATCTGTACCTGTGGAAGAAAAACGGATCATGCAGTTCAAATCATTGATGCAGGTGGGTACCTTTGCAAATACACCCAAATTATGCACGTTACAGCGTGGACAATCTATTGAAATACTGAAAATGGCGAGGGCTCAAGCCCTTTCATCAGGAGCATTCAGAAAATCAAAATGAAGAAGAAAAAGAAAAAAAAACCATTGCCCGCCCCCTATCCCTTTCTTGTCCCCCTTAATTATCGTGTGTCTGAATGAGGTAGCGCGATTTGATTCCAAAGTTAACCGGCAGAGCTTTTTAAAAGCAAATAACTGGCACATAAAGTTTCTTCATGGAGAAGATAGATTCCAGACCAAAAAAGATGGTTCGCTTTCAGTTTTTCCAAACGCTTAGTTAATATTCTATCCTAACTAAATGAACTAATAAAGAACATCGTTAGACTTTTGCCTGTCCTAATCCAGGGCAGCCACTGTTGCTAAAGGCAAAAGGTTTAAAAATCAGCAACAGATTGTTTTTCGTGTGTAGCGAACCAAAAACTGTCGGAAACTTCGCCATCAAAGATGTGTATCACGAACGAGCCTGGTATCCATGCTTATGCGAGGAGACAATTTCAGTTACTCGTCGCGCCTTCGTTCAAAGTCTAATCAAATTAGCCCGTAACATGCTGAAAAAAAAAAAAATCATGTTACAGTCGACTGCGAATCGGCGTCTTGGTCGAACTTAGTTATCAGTCATGGCATGGTGATGTTGTTGAAAGACGTATAAATTGCCTTTCAGAGTACTTGCCGACGCCTATTCGGGAATTCTTTTATTCAAAATATTTGTCAGTGTTTTCAAATGCTATCCAAATCGAAAATTATTTCATATTTTATAGGTTTGCTCTGCATGGGAGTATATGGTTTCAAAATAAAACTATTCGATCGCTAGAGCAAACTAGAATTGGTTGCAGGAATAGTAGCCTCTACTTGAGTGGGAACTGCACAAATTATAAAACGACATGGAATGGGAAAAATCCATATTACATACTTGTTTTGTTTTCAGCCATCGCCAGATTGAATTTGCAGTTCTTTCCACAGACGCTCGAAATATCCTTTGGATCCAACTCGAAAGCAAGAGACTAGATAATATTTACAGGAGACAATGAATAATACGTCATGGTCAGTAATTAGGGTTAATGAGAGCTTTGCGGATGTGCGTACAAAACATTTGCGCTGCCTTTCATCCTAGCTCATTGGGAATTAGGGCTCCTGTAAGTCATGTGACCCACCAGTTTTTGCTAATGGCGAAAATAGTCAAGAAATGTGAAGATAAGAAAAATTTATAAGAACTTTTCACTGAGTGTTGTTACTTTCTGAAAATTTGCCAGTTATCGCAATTAAAGTCGATAGCTCCATTGGCGATGCCCTTTTTTGTTTTTTTGTTTTTGTTTTTTTTCTCGGCTTGTCCTTGTTTTGATGATGTTCGGACAGTCGTAAAGAACCCTGAATATTTTTAAGGTTCCCTGAACGTATGTAATTAATCCTAACTTGCGTCTATAGCACCTTAGTGCAAATGCGATAATTTTAACGGACGCATGCACCTTCAATCAACCTTTGAAAGTGACTGCACAACCACTGAAAAGTTTGGTCTGTGACCAAAACTAATCTGATGGCAATTAGAATTGCAATTAGAATTCCAGCCAAACCTTCCATTTTGGGACAATGAATAAACCCATCTTGTTCGGCAATAATCCGGTTAAAAACGTCCTCTCCGCGTTTTTTTTTTTTTTTTCGTTTTTGCTGCCTGCCTGCTCATTTCGCCTATATTAGCTATTGCGCGTAGACTCAGAGGGCCTGAAAGGATGTAAATTCAGTATGCGTTATCATCACACAGAAACTTGTAGGTTTTAGGCGTTTTCTATCAATTTGGGATATACAATACATCCTAGTTATGCAACGTTTTCGAGTGGTATCCCACAACTCGTTTGTATTTTCTCAGTATGCACACGATATTCAATGTGATACCACGCTCGCTCTGATTGGTCAATAGAGTTGCAAAGCCTATGTTCTTTTCTCGTGTTCTCTCAACACCCCGCGTGGTTTATTGCGCCGGTAAACCTATAGAAAGAGTGTTCTATCGCTTAAATATACAACGGCTTTCCTGTATTCTGATTGGCTGTATTTTTTTTTATGGCATGGTATAAATTATGTTATTCTGTGATTTTGGTGACCTGGTTAAAATGTTTAGTAAATTTGGTAGTTTTATTACTTTATGCTGGAAAATTACGCACCCTTTCCTGGCTGCAGTCTTGTAAATACTGGTAAATATACTGACTAGTTTAAAGCATCTGAGCACGTGTTTATACGAACAACGGACTTGATCGTTTTTGAAGGAGAATCTTAATTCTCCCAAATACTAGGCTCTGAGAAAAAAAAAATCGTAGAAAGGCAAGAAGACTTTGCATGTTGGCTTGAGGACGCTCAAATTAACTGGGTGGCGTTGACGCTTGCAAACACAAGAGTGCCACTTACAATCATTCTAAAAACACAAACATGTAAAAAAAAAAAAAATACCGTTTTGGTTCCAGAATTTCTAATATCAAGGTCGGCCACTCTCTAAATTACTGCAGCAGCTGTTTTTTTCTTCCTTTTATTTTTGACGGCCATTGTGAAGACGCTGTGGATAATACAACAGGTCAGGGAAAGTGCGCACTACGTGGGTGATGTGAATGACCTAATCACTGGCCTGTTCAGTTGACGCGATCGCCATCGATTCTACCATGCAACCACAATCTTATGTTATTTTGCAAAAAAAAAAAAAAAATGATTGTTATTATTTCGTCAAATTAACATTGTAGTCGAAGTAAAACTCGGATGAAACAGGATATAAGCTATATTTTTTTTATCTACTTTCCCTTGATAACTGATACGCTCTTTAAATAAGCTACCTACATTAGGCGCATATTCAAAAGTTAAGCCTACAGATTTGCGGTTCGTGGACCTTCTCAGTCTCTCCCATTCTCGTGTCATGGCTTGTTGCTTTTGAGATTATCATAACTTCACTAGGCATTAGTCGGCAAAATAAACAGCTTTGAGGTAAGGTACTTAACCCAATTTATCCTTGGGACCCGTGGAGGGTCTACCAACGCTGATTTCAAATGTTTTCTCGGAAAAACAGCATTCAAGCTGTAATTCTCAAACTTTGTGACTTGTTTATTTCTAAAAATATCATGAAACGTTTAGGTATGCCAATTAATTGGCACTTGTCTTGACTTCCCTACGCCAACCATTTTTCAAATGTTGTTTCATCCTGTTTTAGTTGGAATTTCAATTTAATTACGATTTTATCCCAATTCTTTGCATTTCTTGCATCCTTAGATTTTTTCTGATATTTTAGAGATATTCTGACTTATTTCAAAATTTTAAAATCAGTGATGGTGGATCCAAGATCGCAGACAATTAAAATATGAGGTTATTTTAGCGTTCCGCAACGTCATGACTGACACGTGGTTATCACATGGCTATCGAATGCTTAATCATAAAGCATTCGATAGATACAACAAAAAGCTATAAATACTTTTGGAGACACATGAAGATGGAGGAAGGGAAGGTGGGGGAAGGGCACAAATTAAAATGCCTAACTTAAGGCTCTCGAATGATAAAACCCTCCATAAGTTGTAATTTTAATCTTCCACCTCTCATCTCTTTACAGAACGTTCCTACTAACTGAATAAAAAAACAAGCGAAAAAAACGGTCCGCGAAAAGGGCGAGAAGTTATTTCTTTTGCCTGAGTTTTAAGCCCCACCTCCGCCCCATTCTTTGTAAAGTTCTAATAAGCTCAGCGGGGCTCCTGGACTTAAAAGTGGGATTTTATGGTATTTACTATAATTGGATAAGCAAAAAATAATTCAATGACGTGACAATGCCACGAAGTTAATTCTTTGCATGGGTATTAAGTGTCTTTCTTAATATGCCTGTTTAGCTGCATCTCGGCCCCCAGTTCGCGATGATTTATTTTCTACGAACTAAAAGATCTCGTCCATCCTGGAGATTTCCTTGGCTGGGGTAGGTACAAACCGTTAAAAAAAGTCTTAAGTACTAAATTTCTGGAAAGAGCTATACCTATGAAAAAGAGCATGAAAAGGAATTATCAACTGTAGTTTTGGAAAAGGTTAAAAAGGCCATTTCAAAGCCACGATAGAAGTTGCACGTGCAAGAAAGCGATTTAAGAAACTTTGCGCCGTATTGGAAGTCTGTTTGACATGAAATGATTATCAAGAATTTGTATGTGGTGATTACAAGAGCAGCAATTTGTTAGCCTCAGCATGATCAAACTGAGTTGCTGAGACGTTGGTTCTAATCCGGTTTACTTCTTAACATTCTTCGTCTCCCACCAATGCAGCATCGATTGCAGCATAACTTGAGTAAACGGACCCGTTAGTTTAATTAAACAATTTTCTTTGTTGACTTCGAACGCAGCCTCTGCCTTACTAACAGGATGAGAGATAAGCTTTGTTATATATAGCCCGTGTAGCACGCGGGATTCGCGAGCAAGTGATTTCCGTTGTTGTATTTCCGCGAGGAAACAGAATTTTATTTGCGCGAGAAAATGAAATGCGCGAGAGTGAATTAGCCTGTATTGATGGGATTCGCAGGCAATTCATTTTTGGTAGCGAATACGTCATTATATTTCCGCACGGAAATAAAAACTGAGTTATATCGTGGAGAAATTCGTGAGCGGCGAAGCCGACTCCTCACAAATCCCCTCACGGCTTCCCTGCTCGCGTTCCCGGCGTCTCCACCGCCGCGACAAAAACACTCACGTGGGAAATCCCTCCAGCTACGCGGGCTAATTGTATTGAAGTTTCTTAAAATTACAAAAAAATTACAAGTATCAAAAATTACAAGTATTTTCAACGTTGAGTTTATCATTTCGACTGTGAACAACAGTACCAGTCGCTGTCCTAGCCCTAGATTTCCGTCGAAGTTGCTATAAAGTTGCTCTGGTGGCTGTTCTCGGAGTACTCGTGAGTGTTTGCACAAATTCGTACTTGTTTCTGATTGCATTGGATAACAAGAAGGGAAATCTCTTCGATTAGGAAAATAAACAGGCTGAACGGGACTGATCCGCGTTTTAGATATGCGTTCTAACGTAGCTAAGCGTTTCGTTACGTCATTCTTGTCACTTAGTAAGATATGATGTCAGGCTGCAGCTATGTAGTAATGTCCTGAAACGCTATAAAGGAAACTACCACTATCGTTGCGAAATTGCCTTCACAAGAGAACTGCAAGAGATCAAAATCGCTAAATTCAGAGTAATCCTGACAGAGAGAGTTAGTAGGTAAAAGGTCATGTTAAGGGTCAATGTCTAGTTCTCGTGCCGCACGTGAGATAGATTATTTAGCAAAATCTCATTCCCCGTCCTGACTCCCCCAACTTTCAACAAAAGGGAAAAAAACAAAAACAAACAAAAACAAAAAAAGAACAGAACAAAAAGTCACACAGACTATTTTTTTTTTTTTTTCTTTTGTTTTTTTATCATTGTGTCTAGATATTCGGCATCCTGCAAGGAGAGCCTTTTCGTACGGTACATATGCTTTGTACCGAGTAAACGGATACAAAGCAAAGAAAGGTACAAAGGTAAAGGTACAAAAGTTTTTTCCGTCTCCTCTCCGCTTAAAAGAGAGATGAAAGAGGCTCTGCTCGCCAGGCAGATGCTCGGCAGCCGGGAGGTCAGTTTTTACAAAACTAGATACCCGGCAGTCTGAAATTCTTATATAGAGTTTCAACGGATTAACTCATTCAGACCTCCTTAGAACAGTTGATCTTTGTTCGGTTTAGAAATGTCAAGCTATTTCAAGTTTTGGTTTTGTAGCAGAGGACATTTTCGAGCTTGAGCATACTATAAAATCTCGAGTTTTCGACACTTCACGGGCGCTGTTGTTCAAAAAATAAGCCACCTGGCAGGGCTATTATGAACGATGTTCTTCTTAAATTTATATCTATTTTTAATTGGCCGTTGAATATCGAATAAGCTGCTTTATAGCTCTACAGCCAACAGTTCTAAGAACGTTGTATCTTGATACCTGGCAACAGGGAAGCGTTTTTTTTTTTTTTATAAATGGATACCTGGCAGTCAGAAACTCTCAAAGAATTTCCACGGAATATCTAAACACATATAGTTCCACGGATATCTAGATAGACACAGTGTATTTAAAAACGATTGCAGTCACAACCTTTCAATTTTCTGTTTTATAGCATTTACGCCAAGAGCTAACTTTCAAAGGCCCATAGCGCGTGAATTGGACTTTGCCCTGTGGAATGAACTACAGTTTTGACCAAAACAATGGTCAATAGTGCTTTTTTACAGATTATATTTTGATATTACGTTATTTTGTTACATGCGAACACAAAAGTGCCTACAGATGGCGATTCAGCTTTTCTACAGAGACAAAACCCTGAAACCTTCTAAAATTTATCTATATTTTATCTATATTTTATCTATATTTTATCTATACTTGTTCTCCTTTTCTGACTGTAATGGCTCTGTCAATTCCAAGCCCGCCCATGCCTCCGGGCATTTGACGAGTATTTCGCAGGTTGGAGGTCCCCACCGTGGGGTACCCGAAGTAAAGAACGTACTTGTAAATTCTTTTGCTGAGATTTAACCCATTGAAAACTAGCTCGTGCCCCACCACCAGCCTCAAATCAATGTTGGTCATCCGCGTGCGAGAGAATCTACGCGAGAGCGAGTATGGTTTGGGTCGTTGGTTAAGTCAAAAGGAGCTGGAAGGTTTACTAGAAACCTTTGAAGGTAGGTCATTGACATTTTTATAAATAAAAACAGATCGTATTTTTGTTTACAGTGATAAGTCTTCTCTCAATGAGTTTTCTCTGCAACCATCGTCTTTGCGAGTTTGTTGTTGTCTTTGCGGAGATCGGTGTGCATTATTTTTGAAAATGTTTGAATCAAATTCTTATACGCTTTATAGAAAAAAAATGAGTACAGGAATAACAGTCATCATGATCAAACTTTAACAAGCTATTTACCAAATAGAATTTTTTGTCACATTATAATAGCGCTCACAAGTACACGGCAATATTGCTATGAAATATTGACGCTATCTCGTGGATGAGGCATTTGCACTTTACTCAGGGCCCCACCGTGGGGGCTTTGTATGCACCAGCGTCTACCCGCTGCCCGGTGGGTCACTTGCAACCTTCCGAAAACAAAATGTCAAATGCCCGGAGGGAGTCACGGGTGGGCTTGGAATTGACAGAGACATAAAGAACTGTTGTTTTGGCTTTTACAACATATACTATGTGAAGAAAGGCTACTGTGTATTCCTTGAATTTTGCACACAGCTAGATGGGGTTAAATTCCGAAAAATCGTTTATTACAAGTGTTCAGGGTTTTCAAATGTTATATTTAGAGAAAATGTGACTATGTGCTTATTGAAAGCCACAGGAGAAAATATTTGGCTCGAGTTCTGAACGTAAGGACCCAGAACAGCGAGAGGCGTACGTCCTGACTGAGTTCCAAATATTTTCCCCACCAGCCTCACTCAGTCAATGAGCATTTTATCGTATGAACACTTTTGCTCTTTATTTGTGAGGAGCGTAGACTTTCTCTCTGTGCTTTTGGGGTAAGCTGCCAGTAACCGGCAGTAACTGAATAGTTCTGCATCGAACAGTTCGCTAGGATTGTAAAATTCGCTGTCATAATGTTCACTTTGATCATTTATTTCAAGAAATCAAAACTTTCAGAAACTAAATTCTTTCCGTAGTTGATTTTAACTCGCATCGATTATGAGAGGCCGTTCGCGTTTCTAGTAGGGCCGTCTGCAATTTTCCGGCCCTATCACTTCGATGCGTACGGCCCTCACACTGAACCTTTTTTTCTTAAGGTTTTCTGGGGAACTAGCGCGCGGGGTCGTGCTGCTCATATGATAAATCGTCATATTTAAGAGGCATACACAACCTGAAATACTTGATATAAAATAAGCTTTCTCGTAGATGGGGCCTAATTTTACCCTAGTCTCCAAGCCCCACCATGCGGTGTTTTGTATGCTCAGGCTCACCCTACCATGGGGCCTGTGCAACTTGCTGAGTTTTTATTGATAAATGTCTTGTGGGAAGGAGGGGGTTGGGGAGGGGTTGGTCAATGATCGCACTTTGATCCTTCGGAACCATTATACGGGTCTTATCTTCGTGTGCCTGTCAATGAAATAGAGTAAAGCAACTTGGAAAGCTGACATTTAGACAGTTCGCCCTTCTGCGATACACCCCCCCACCCCCTACCCCGCGCCCCCTCTTCCCTGTGTTATTGCTGGTTTTCAGTGTCACGCAATTCAAAATAGACCAAAATAAAGAATCTGGGAAATGAAAGAAGGTAAATATGCAAAGACTCTCGCCAAAATTCTGGTCACAGCAATTTTTCTTATGCGAGATACGCGGAGAAATTTTTTACCCAAAATTTATAGAGATTTGTATGGAGACGCCATGCTGGTGCCCATCCGTATGGGCACCAACATGGCGGCCGGAAACTAACAGAAACATCTGTCAATGAGTTTTGCTACAAAGGCGTGAATTTATCCCTCGAGGAACTCTAAAACATTAAAATAATACTTTTTCTAAGACATGAACTGTTCAGATAGCCAAGTTCCCCGAAATAAGTCACTTTTTTAACCATCATGACAGCTCCCTAGGCCGTCATGTAAATGCCGCGTCACGTAAACGCTTAGAAATTCAAGCGTAGTGTATCACAAAACCAAGAACTCATTCGAAGGGAAAATTGGTATGAATATTAGTTTTCAGCTGCTCTTATACATCATTTAAGTAAAATCTCAGGAAGATCAATAGTTTTGTAGTTCGAATTTTAGTGACGTCATGTGAAAACCAGCTATTGGTACGAGTAGTGGAATTATTCCCTGCGAACATATGGAGTCCTGGACTATTGGTCACTATTCAGTAATGATTTCACGATAAAAGCCATCGGCAGTTACAGGCCTAGGACGATCATAAGCTAATCTTTATTGGAAATCGCTCTTATTATTCAGTTTAGTTTATCGTCCTCTCTGTCTCACGGTCTGACTAAGTCGGACGATTTTTTGGAGATACTGCTCCTATCTTCCGCGCTCCAGACTTGACAACGAAGTTCAACTATCCCACCGGTCGAAGTGAAGCGTGGCCGTGTATCGTATATAAATAAAGAAAAGGATAGATTTCTGATAAAAGGTGTTTTGTGTAAAGATATCAAGATAAGCTATTTACGATAGGAGTATCAATCCTGTGCAGTTTCAGCGTTACGTTAATTCATATTTTGTATGATTTGAAAGCATTCAAGCTATGCTGCTCTAGACGTTCTAGGCGAAAAAAAAAAAGAAGAAGAAATAAGACTAAGCAGAATCTTGCATGTATCCAAAATAGCGTGACCTTGCCCATTTCACGTTATCGGGTATCCTAATTATGTTTTTAATTCTAACCAACCGCGCGTACTTTGTATGGTTTTTATTAATATTTTCCAATATGGGAGGCAGACATGCAATTTATCGCGCCAGTCGACTTCCGTGCTTTTTAATAAACTAACAAAAATAACAAACTGCCTGCGAGGACAAAATGAAATAGAGGTGTTATATCAAAAACTATACTTGCGGAAATTACATTGTTCTAAAGCGATGGAACTGTGAACCCAAACAAAAGATAACGTATTAGAAGGTAGAGAAAAGAATCTTTGGTATCATCAATCAATGATTTTCTGTTGACTTGCGGTTTCACGGGAAACAATTCTTTGACATTACAAAAAAATTCATACAAATGTTTTTATAAGTATGATTAATTTTTTTACTAAAAAGTATGCGTTTTCCTCCACTCCCCGCAGAGATTCAATAAGATAACGGTCTACTTCACTTGAATGTGTTTTTTGCCATTATTTGTTTTCAAACTTATAAACTGTAATAGAAACAGAGGCTTCAGGTTTCTGTTTTCGGCGAGTAAAAAGGATCGTGTTTAAAAGCGGATCAGCTGGTGCTAAAGTTTCTGAAAGCATTCTTCTGATTGAGGACCTATGTTTCTGCGTTTTTAATAGGTACTTTCCGCTTCCCCCTGGACTAGCTTTTTTAAAGATCTTTTTTTTTTCTTTTTGTAATTACTAGAATACCTTGACCCGAGGGCAAAGAAGCCCGCGAACCAATGAAATATGAATAGCTTTCCAACACACTCATATGTAGTGTGTTTACTCGATTTGCATTTGAATGTTTGCTTTGACCGAGCGATAACGATTCAGAGCGACATTGAAGCTCAGAGTTCGTTTGACTTGACGCTGTGAACAAGTCTGGCGTTTCGCCGGGAGCAACAAACGTGAAGAATAAGCGAAAACAATGCTCTCCATACAAGTGTGTCACTAAAGTGCTATTATTTCCGATATTGAAAGTCACGCAGTGGATTCGAGAATTGTAGGTAAGTGGTTCAAGTGCGGTACTAAATGGTTTTGAAACCAATTGCATGCGATTGAAGGTTTTCAACGACCAAACAGCGATTTCTTTGTTCTAACAAAGAAAGGATCTGAATTTCCAATTATATTCGCCGACATTGAAATTCGCTCCACGACAAAATCTAACAATGCGCTCGCGGTCAGCGTCTAAAGTACTTTAACTGCACTTGGGCAAAAATTTTCGGCGCTAAAGTCGCGTCAGTAGGTTAGTTCTCCTCATATTCAACGGTGTGAAACTCTTGTCTATTTCAGTCTTCGTGTATTCGATGTCAGTCGATTTGACCGATCGATGCATACTGATGAACCCAAGATTTGAATGATTGCCGGCCAAATCACTTCATTCGCTTTGTACTAGCAGCTTCCGAGTGACCTGTTAACTCTCTTATCAGACGTGATGTCGATCGCCTTGAGCGCTCAAAACGCTCAAGCGTCTCGACTGACATTCTTAGCTTTAAAACCTATAAAATAGGCAACAGGATTGTTTGTAGGAACAAAAGTAATACGACTTGTTTTGTATTCGCGGCAATCAAGGAGCCATGTCAAAGCTGCCACTTAATTAATTGTTTATTCATTGGCAAAAATTTTGTTTCGGTTTTTTTTCTTTTCATCGAAGTTCCGTCAATTTTATTTGTTTATTTTCGTGACGACGAACATTAATTTTCTTTGAATTGAAAGCAGATTAGATAAAGAGCAACCAGTAACACAAGATAAAAAGCTCAATGAACGGATCCCGACTCTTTTCGGCTAAGAGCTAGCGCTATTAAACTAGGAAAAAAGAAATTAAACTATTTTGCAGCTGACATTGAACTGACAGAGGAGAAGATCAGAACAAGTTAGACAACAAATTCATAACACACGAAGAACAAATTAAAGACAGAAAAGAATAAAAGATGACAGCCCTTGAACTGAGCTGACCGCTAGTAAACTCTTTAAAGTTTTCCTCTGTCGAAAATGTTGAAGGGGTACTGGGAAAGTGAACTGACCAGGTGTCGATTTTCTAAACCACCCTCAAAATGTGTTGAAGTTTTACAGAAAAATCCTGCCAATAGTTCCGATTTCTCGTAAGCTTTGACAAATCAGTTCAATTGTAATAGCTGCCTTATGTTTAAACTACGCACAGGAACTGAAATTAATCTTTTATGTACTGAGGCACACATATGGAATTCATCGAATTGCCCCACATAAAACATGATTGTTTTTCGGCGGGCGTAAATTAACTCAGGGAAACGCGTGAAATACTTTCTCTTAATGAAAATTCAAGATGCATGGGGTATACGGTAAAGAGTTGTTAATAAGAGCAGTTATATGGTAACGGCAAGGCAGGGTGCTCGCTTTGTAAGGAATACGTACACTTGATTATGCACGAGCTCTGCGGCCAATAGAAACGTTGCTCTTACGGCAAACATTTGTTTAAGTTCTTGTCGAACATGGCGCCGACTGTCTCCTCAAAACAGAATAAAACATGCTAAAGTCGACTGGATGTTTCTGGGTGGAGTTTAGAACTTTCTGGACAAAAAGGACAGGAGTATTTGGCGAACAGAAGTCTTTCGTCAATTTGGATAAAGCGATGGCAGAATTTAGCTACTGGAACTCCGAAGTTAGTTTTGCGTGAAAATTACTGCTTTGTGGGAGATAGAGATCTACAAAGGTGAGAATTGAATCTCCTACATGCGTCTGTAATTACCACTCAGTTTGAGGTATTTTTGACAAAAGCTTTACATCGGTAAGAGCCCTTGGAACCCAGTAGGGGCTAGAAATCCATCTTTGACACACTTCGATTTTTCAAGTAAGAGCTCCCTGTCCAAAGTCGGGCAGTCGACAGTAAACCAGCAGACTCATATTATACGCTCCAAATCCATTCTTTGTCCCGGCTGTTATTGTTCATGTATAAGCACATTTAAGAAAATCTGGTAAAGCAAAAAAGAAACAATCTTTATCTCGGCTTACATTACAATTTTAACATGTATCATTATAAAACATTACGTGAGTCATCAAGTGAAAAACTGTCTCAAACCCGGCTTTATTTTGTCACCATGCTTACTGATCTGAGCCACAACTTGAAAACTATTCAATCTTGACTCTTGTGGAATTCACATCACGAGCTTAAACGAACAAGCTAGAGTACTGAGCTAGAGAGTGCCTTTGCTGTTAACTGCATCAGAATAGTCCACTATTTATATGAGCCACGGCGGACAAGACATCATGGTTGCACAACAATGAGCCGAGTGTTCAAGGCCGACCATTTGGAAAAAATTGGGAAAGAAAGAAAGAAAGAAAGAAAGAAAGAAAGAAAGAAAGAAAGAAAGAAAGAAAGAAAGAAAGAAAGAAAGAAAGAAAGAAA
>Ga0126338_10001526_pt1 | contig 15089 bp, 15 predicted proteins | sample OrbCmetagenome_2_FD_92529 | JGI IMG/M metagenome (GOLD analysis project Ga0126338, IMG submission 92529) | Coral microbial communities from Petempiche,Puerto Morelos, Mexico - Orbicella C C metagenome | ecosystem: Host-associated > Invertebrates > Cnidaria > Coral | place: Petempiche,Puerto...
CCCCCCCCCCCCCCGTTCATGAAAAATTCAGTCTGTATCCAGTCGAAATTGTTCAGAAAAGTACTGTAAAGCCATAAGAGTTAACAGTAGGCCTGAACTAAGGAACGGCAATAGAAATGTTGTCTACTTTTATTCCTCAGCGGAAGTATTACAATCGGTTGTTGGTTACACAGAGTTTGTTTACGATAAGTCAGCTCGATTGCAAATGTCAGCTAATATTTGTGCTTCCAGCTGAGAAAACTGTATGTAAATTAATATACTTTTAGAGATAAGCTTTTGTGCTTAAACATGACCAGTAAAGGTGAAAATGTTTAACATGAAGTTTGAAGGCAAATGCAAATATTTAGTCCTTTTAAACTTGCGAGTCTATGGAAACTGCACCGTCACGCAACGTATCAAGAAATCATGGTTTCTCAGTCGAGAGGACCTCAACTTGCTAGCCATAAATACACAGGAAAATACTGGGCTTTGTCATTATTTTATATCTGTCCGTAAAACTTCGAGTGTTGATATAAATATGCTGATTTTAGCAATAGACGGGAGTTGAAAGTAATGAAATCAATCAAGTGTAAATTTTATTCCGACAGTTGCAGACTGCGCGTCGCGACATGCACAATGTTTTACTCGAATTCATTTTCCACAGAAATTGTCGGGATTTTCAGCTGATCAAAGGAATTTCAATGTGACATAATTTAAATATGTACTCGCAGAAAGTTCTGTCCGAGAACTGGAACTTTGTATGATTGTTGTATGATTGATTGATTGTTCCTTATTCATCCAAGAATTTCGTGCATACACAGAAAGCGAATGTTTACCCACCTTATAATAAATGGTGCGTCAAAAATAAATACGGCAGCGAGTGTCTGAGAAACACTAAGACCTGAGGTCTAAGATTCCCTCCGAATCTCAAAAAAAAGTCTCAAATTTGCCAAAAAACAACACGCGGTAAGAGTAATCACATGTCTAATGGCCGCCGCTCAAAAACACTCAACCTTTTGCTAGTGGAACCCAGTCTACATGCCAAGTAGAAACCACGTGACAAATGCTTTACTCTCGTGGACAAATAAACAAATAAATAAATAAATATTGCTGGCGTTGACAAAGTGTGGGAAATCCCACACACAAAAAAAGTCTACATGTACGAGTAAATAAAGTTATTGTTGTTGTTGGTATACGTGCCGACACCTCTATTAGTGCGTTGAGGAACACTGAGGATCGTCTTCAATTGGAAATCACATTAAAGAGCAACATGGAACAGTCTCAAGTGACATATATCGAGATTTTAAGATCTTGTTGCCAAAGTAAATTTGACTGCCTGATCTACGAAATGCTCTTTATAAAGGAGCTTAAGCCAACTTTGAACAAACAGTCAGATTCAATCCGTGCAAAGATATTTATATAGTTTTTTTTATAGTACTTTATTAATTTATCACTTACATTTTAGTGTTTGTATTTACATATTTTATTGTCGGACATTCTCACGCCCTAATTTGTACTTATATATGCATATTTCATTCGCTTTTTGTACAACTTGAAAATGATCTGAGAGAGATCGAAACGTCGTTTTTTATTGCTAGTTTTTATTCTGAAATGTGTTTCAAAAAAACGACTTACAAGAATGTAAAGATTGTGAGTAATTCAAAGAAATACCTTCTCAAATGAATATTGCTCCTGTAGTAATGTTGGTAGCTTCTCCAGAAGCCCACAGAAAAATGGTGCCTCCTTTAAACCCATAACTCCATGCTGCTTTAGTTTTCCGGATGCCCAGGCCACCAAGCGGTTTTTATCAAACACTTGCTCGTTAAACTGCACCAAGACTATGTCCTGGTAACGGAAGATGAAAAAGTGCAGTAAGTGCCAAAGACCTTACCTCTTACCTCAAACAAATTGGAACAATGATTTTGAATTTTGATTGATATAAGAAGTATGGATGGGAATAGCGGCAGTGTCATGGACACTAGAAGTTAGAGGCAATGTTTCATACTTATACAATATTAAACTGGAAGGATAACAATTATTGCTGTGGGCCAAAACTTTGAGAATGTGTTTAAGTTCTTTGTGCCACCCCACCTTAGTCAAATGGGATCTTGCCTGCTTTGTTCCAATAAAGTGCATTAACCACTGAGTATTTGTGTCGTATCAAATGATGACATTGACCAAATCGAGGTAATCATCAGTGTAAATTGGTTTTCTGTACATGTGTGTGGACTGAATTACGATCATTGTGTAAACTGCTCACAATATAACAAAACAATACCATACATTATCCCCTTTAAAGGCAGCTGTGACGCCTTGCGCACACGTCCATGCAAGGGACAGCAGTTGACTGTCTCTCTGGTATGTTTGTGCCACCAGACCATCCTGAAGATAAAATGAAAAAATATAGATAGTAAACTTCTACTCAGCGCAACTGAGTAGAATTACTTCCTTAAAAGCTGGAGTAACACTCACAGATCCCCTCTCCCCCAAGAAAAGGTCAATATAGTATCTAATAGGTACACGGCTGAAACTAGCTGAACATTTATGGGAAATGTCATTTTGAGCGATCAGTGAACATGTTAATTTAAAACACTAGTTTTAAAACTGATCTTAAAAGGTGTTATGATCTTATAACAACTTTAAAAACTAAATTTTTGGCACACATTCTGTCGCCTTGTGATAATTGTTTACAAGGTTACGTGTAGGACATGTGACTTAACCAATGTTGGAGAAAGTAAGAGATCTTGGAATTTGGAAGGGGTACAGAAAAAACAAGCTGGGCACGAGGTCGAACAAGGAAAGCACAATAAGGCACCACGCCGTAACATCGGATCATGAAAATCACAATTCTACAAAGGAACATAAGCAATAGGCAAGAATGCCTTTTCCTGGAAGCTTTGCATTCCATTAAAGACCATAACTCTATTAACAAACATTTACATTTCGGCATCCCTGGGGACAGCGACAAATAAAAACTGTTTATGCATGCAGTGACACTGTTTCAAGCTAATTCTGATGAAAGGAATAGAAAGTGTGCCGACAATTTAGTTTTTAATATTTTATAAGATCATAAAACCTTTTCAGATCAGTTTCTAAACATAGTTTTTATATTTACTGGGAAGTACATAAATTTGTAACACCACCAAGGTACCAAGTGTTAGGTAACTGAAAAAAAGGAGTATTCATTTGCTTTGTGGTTGAGGCTTCAGGTTGCACTTAATTTGCGAAGAAAACAAAACAACTACTTATTGGAACCAAGCAAAAGCTTTCTCATTGCACAAACCCATTGCTCAACCTTTCGTTGTGAGGCACTGAAATCGAAGAGGCTGTCAACGAAATGCTGCTTGGCATGAAGATAGATAAACATCTTAATTGGAATAGCCATATAGCTTACATGATCACTAAGTTAAATTCTAGGGTCAGTCTTCTTAAAAGAGCCAAAAAGTACCTGAATCTGTCACTTAGATAATTGCTATACAATGCTTTAATTAATGCAATCTTTGAATATTGTTGTTCAGTGTGGGGAAACACTAAGATTGATAATTTAAATAGGCTCCGCAGAATGCAAAAACGTTGTGCCAGGGTAATTTTAGATGCTAGCATCTATGAAAGTTCAGTTGGCCTTTTCAAGAGGTTAGGCTGGATCCCCATTGGTGACATACCGGTAATAGAGTTAAGGAAACTGTGTATTATGCATAATATTATCCATGGGAAGTGTCCTGATTACTTTAACCATTATATTCGTTTTGCCAATAACAGACATCATTACACAACTCGGGCATCAATTAACATGGACTTAACCACTCCTTTTTTTAACACCAAGACCGGCAAATGTTCATTCTTTGCAAGTGGCACTAGCAATCAAGACAGTAACACGAGGGGCTTCATTCCCCTTTGTAAATTTAGAAATCTAATATTCAAGAAATACAAAGATCGGAATTCTAGAATAGACAACTTTATTATTGGTAGACATTTTAATGAATTTTCAATTGTATTTTTTCTTTGTATTTGTCTATTGAATTTGTAATTGTAGTTGTTTAGAAGATTTTAAGGACCATGATGAGAACTACTGGTTTTATCACTAACTGTGTTATCCAATAAAGTCATTATTATTTATTTATTTACTTACTTACTTATTTATTTATTTGTTTATTTATTTATTATTTATTTAATTCGTCACTATTTGAAACATCCTCTCGTGATTCGTAAATGAATTTGTGCATTGGTTACCTGAATGGCCCAGATGTTAAGAATTCCTTTATCACAGCCAGAAGCCAGAAAAGTTCCACTGGAATTGAAGGACAAGGACGAAACCAAACCACTATGGCCATTGGCTTTAAATAGAAGACTAACACATCCGTCGCTAACAGGAAATTGCTTTTCAGATGATTTCAAAACATCATCAAACTTAAAGATAATTTGGACAATGCCTGATTTCTTCCTCCGATCTTTTCCAGTGTCCTCTTCACCTCCCTTTCTTGACAGCCCCAGCAAGTTGGCTGACTCTAAAGCAGCAATTCTTGACTGCAGGGTGGAACCACCACACTGTCTTTCAGAGACAATAAATAATTTGACCATCTTAGAGAGATTTTCTTTGTCCGGTTGCTGAGGAACATACCACACACTTATGCATCCATCTGTGCTTCCACTGTTACATAATAGAGGAGAAATAAGCTTTTCAATAATTACGAGATTATTATTGTTGTGAAAGATGAAAATCTATTGATCCAAAAGAAAAGCCTCTAAGCAGGGTTGATATATGTAATACTGAAGCCATCACAAAACAAACTACAAATCAAAAGGCTTTTTCATCCAACTCGTGATATTTGAAACAGTGCTTTGGGAGGTTAAAAAGATTCTAAGGAGTTTGTCACAGTTGCGTGACACAGCATAAATTTAACAGCAATCACTGATTTACAGACAATCTTTAAGTTTATTAAGGTGGAACGCTTGAGCTGTTTTGATTGTTACGACCTAAATGAGTTCTGACAAAAACCTGAATGTGTTATGTAGGCAGTACTTTACAGATAAATAACTATAATCAACTTAATTCTTTCACATGCGACCAAATCCACATTTATTGTACGTCTCCTTTCCCTTAGAGTTTCCCTATCGAGTCGAGCGCTATTCCGATATCAATGTCTCTGTCCTTAGGACTTGAGTTATTACAAACATCTTTGTTTCTTTACTGCACTAATAAACGTTGAATCAGGGGATAGAAATAATTACTCACACGAAAGCGAATCCTGGTGTGGGCAGCATTTTTTTTCTCTGAGCTACTAAGGGATGATTTGCACTTATAAAGGAAACAAAATGTTCAAGAAATAAAAGTAAAGTAATTATATAAAACAAATGAGAAGATATGGAAATTTGAAATAATTCTTTGCGGAAGAAAAACACTTCTCAAGTGAAACCCTCGCACGTGATTTTTGGCAAGGTTTCGGTAAAAGCTGCCGTCAAAGCTGTTGATGGGTCGAATTAAACAACCACCTTTGTTGCATACCAGATAATCTTTAATTTGGCGACCCTTGTTAGACTCCAAACGCGAAAAATCATTTTACCGCTTTGGTGGCCATTCTGTTCGCAATGGTCGGTTCTCTCGGAAATACCCTGGTTGCGGAATTACCACCAAAAAATTTTTTACGACCTATCAACTGACTGACTAAGCGAGCGAGTGAATTATTTCTTCCCCAACTAATTGCTATAACTCATTCTAGCTATGCTACTCTAGCTAACACTCGTAAAAAAGGTCCAAGATTGAACCCCACGTACATAAAGTGCTGTACAATGATCCAATCCAGTCAGGCACTTACATGGCAAGGTACGATGAAGTGTTTGTTGCATTAGAATTGCTGAACCACTTGAAGCACGATATTACAGAGCTGTCAAGTTCCACAGAATGCCTGAGTAGAATACCTTCTTCAACTTCATACCATATCTGTAAATGACAAAAGATAAATAAACTTACGACAACTTAACTTAACTTAACTAAACTTAACATAACGTAACGTAACATAATGTAACACAACGTACCATTCAACGTTTACATAGATGGCTGATAACAGTTTCCAGCACTTTCCACCAGACAGATCCACAGATGTTATAATATTGGTTTCACGCAGGTGCCTAATCATTTGTGAACAAGTTATGGTAATTTTCATGCCATAATAAATTACCATAGCAACGATTTAACCAATTACGAAAACCCTAATCTTAGCTTTAAGTACTTATGATTCAAAAACGGCTCTAAAATTAATTGCCTCATTGCTATGGTAACTTATAATGCTGTGAAGATTATCACAACTTGTTCACCAGTGATTGGGAATTTGTGTACTGGTAATACCAATACTGTAACATCAAAACTGATAATTATAAAAACTGAAAAGAATTTATTAATGAATGTCGGTTAAAACACCACAACAGTCATGCTATGCTACTCTGTTTGTTGAAAATTAATAAAATCAAGTCTTGTAACGTGACACATTCATATAACACAAAGACCACAAACTTTCAACAATAAACAGTGCACTGTTGACTGTTTAAAAAGTGAAAAGACAATATATCTTTTATATTCCCATATTGTGATCTCAAGAAGTTTCCATCAAGCAAATAAAAGCATCTCCGTCATATACTCTTAAATTAATTACTCAGTTAACATCTTAATCTTGTTTTCTACAGATACTTTACCTTAACACATTCATTTTCAGCACAGGAAGCAAATGCCTCTCCTTTAGAATCAAACTGAAGTCCAATGATCAAACTCTAGACACCAGGACACATACACATGTACAGAGTGAAAACCTGTCACAGTATACAGTAACTATGACAGAAAATATACCATGCCATAGAAAATAAAGCCAATCAGAATACAGGAAAGCTGTTTTTTATTATCACACTCAACCTTCCCATCATGCACTGTATTGATTGTGTGGGACACTGTCGTTCCTACGACATTGAGAGAGTATTCCATGGTTTCTTTCAAATAAATCTATTTATTACAACACATTACAAAAAAGATGGACTTATTCCATGGACGACGGTATACCACTCGAGAGGCATTGCATAACTAGGATATATCCTTTATTTGAGGTTTAGTAATCAAAATGGCCACAAATAGGGTTTTTCAACAGAGCGATTTTTTCATGTCCCTCTTCTCTAATACCACAAGAGAACAAGCATACACACTTAAGCTTTTATCTTTGTTTTGTAGCATCTATTTCAAGCCATCCATAAGCATATATGGCCACCGTGAACCTTGCAGTCTTTTTTGACTGCATTTCCCAGCTAAATAAGCTTCGTTTCCTGAAGTCGTTGCTCAATGCCCTACAGGCGACAACCATTTTTAGCTGATTGCGAGTGGACAGAATTTCAAAAGATGTGTAACGTAAAAAAAATGATACTTAGTTTGAAAATGCACAACGATTTGATATTCTCAAACTCATTAACAATTCATCAAGTTAAAACAAAGAAAATCACAACCGTGAGGGAGGTTTGGATACCCGGTCTTAATAGGTATAGATTTTGATGCTTTTACTTTTCTGCTTACTCCTTAGTTTTTGTCTTGATTGAGAAGATATATCAAACACTCGAGACATTGTTTTATCAGCTATCCAAACACCTTGAATTTTTTCAAAAATACTCTGCTGCACATCCTATTTTCAACTCCCTTCTCGGTGTTTGGACATCGCGATGAAACAGTGTCTCTTGTTTATGATATATTTCGAGTCGTATGGATTATGCGCTGCAATTGTACGGCAAAAACGGAAATTCATGGGAGGTGGGAGGTCTCATGTGGAGTACTCCCTTCAAAATTGCGTGAAATATTGACAAAAAATAGCCCTTCTCATGCAACATTTCCACGAAAATTCGAAAACACATCAATTTTGTAGAAATTTGTTTGCAATACCTTTGCACAATACTGTACCAGGGATCCATATTGGCTTTTTCTCTAAGTTGTCAGCTGGGTAAGTATACCAGATGACAGACTTGCCCTGGCAAAATTTTACTTGCCCGTTCACTAGAGAATAATGGTATTGGACCAGCATGTAACTGAAAGTTTACTTTTCTATTATTTTCACGCGACCAGTCTTCAACTGCCAGTACATGTCAGAGATCATGTCCGTAGTTGCGGCTGTCAGCGGACACAGAAAATCCAGGTACAAATGAAAATCAGCCTCTTCACTGCCATGAAGGTTTAAAGGGAGGCTTTCGCTCTTCCTGCTCATATTTGGCTTGTTTTTCTGAAGAGGTAACGTCACTAAATGCCATATCCTGATTAAAACAGCTGATGCCATCGCGCCATGTGTTTTCAAGGATGCAGATGCAGTACAGAGCATCAGCGGTTGGCAAAATGAAAACTCAGCCTGCATTGATTTCATTCATGGAGAATATCACATTACCAAAAATTAATGATAATTTTATTGTGAACGAAAGCTGCAAATCATTCTCTGTTTCCTAAAAGTTCCAAATGGATAACAAGTAGTCAGAATGCTGAGAACTCATATGAAAATTTAGGAAATGTTTTTATTTTTCTGGTAGAGTAAAACTAAACTCGTCCAGCGGACAAGTTTTCATATTGTTTTGGTCGTCCTTATGATGATTTTATTGCCAACGAAAGCTGCAAATCATTCTCTGTTTTCTAAAAGTTCCAAATGGATGACACATGGTCAGAATGATGAGAACTCATAAGAAAATTTAGGAAATGTTTTTATTTTTCTGGTAGAGTAAAACTTAAGTCGTCCAGCGGACGAGTTTTCGTATTGTTTTGGTTGTCCTTATGATTTTTAGTTGTCACGGACGATCGAAAGACTGCGAACATGGATCCCTGCTGTGTGAACATTTTTAAATGCGAATACTGTTGAATGTGCTTACCTTATGAGCTTCTATGATCTTAACTTGGTCATTAGGGTCTTTCGTTGCTAAGCAGATAACACCATCTATAAATCCAGCCACAAAACAGTTGCTGTTATCGTACCATGCAGCCTTGCAGACTGGAACTAAAAAATCATACACATACAAAGGTAAGTGTTTGCCACAATGCTAAAAGCTTAAAACCCAAAGGTGGACCTGTTCATTTAATATGTTTCCAGTATGTTATAACAGATTATTACTGAACAGATACCCTAACAATATGGACAATTGAAGATTCAACAGTGTAGTGCTGGAAAACAACCTAAGTTACAACAATGACACAGCTAGGTTTTCTCACTACTTGAGATGTTGATATTTCACCATTTTACTTTTGTGTAATCCTCTGTAGGAAAAAGATGGCGGCTGTACATTTTACCACAACACCATGCGAGCTTAATACAGCCCGAAAAGTACGAGGAAAGCCATATTTTTGCAGCACATATCCACGTTCTATCGACATTGTGTATGCTGGGTTTGAAGATTTTAGAACATTCCTGTATGTTTTTATGAGCGTTGTTTAAGTTTCCTTGTGCTAAGAATTATGGGTAAATGTACCAATCGCCATCTTTTTTTCCTACAGCGGATTGAGTAAGCGGTTATAGATCGTTTTCACGTGACGTCATCAAATTCCAAAATCCAAAACTAAAGAGCCACGAAAATTTTTATCTTCAGAAGGCATAAGGGGATCTAAACTTATATCTGTTTACAACTTTTCAGCTCAATAGCGTGCTTTGATTGGAAACCAGGGCCGTTTGAAGTTTAGAGTTATGGCGGTGCATGACATACCACTCCGATTGCATTTGTGGAAAAATATGCACTCATCTAGTGATTTTTAGCCTTTTTAGGAGTTAAAGTGTTTGGAAAAGTGCTTGTGTAAATGTTTGTTGGTTCAGTTCAGGTAATCAGTCGCCTAGAAAGCCAAAGTAAGTTCCAGATGTTGGTGGAGCACAGAGCTCCACCAACATGGTGGCTCCATACTGGGCTCTGTAAATTTGCGCAAAACATTTTGACGAATATCTGAAGTTTGGGAAAACGCAGAGACCCAAAACTTGGAGAAGTGTCTTCTTTATCTGTCTCCTACAATATTAAAATTTCTTGACTTTATCCACTGAATAGTTCTGGATTTATTTTTTCGTTGCGTGGCAGTGAAAACCATCTATTGTTCAAAACGCATGATCACTTATTATCTCTTAGGATGTTAGGTATATGTACCTCCTTCTCTTGAACACCACTGTAGCTCAACTCTTGTGAAGGAATTACGATCGTACACCTCAACAACAGCTAGTGAGCCATCAATTCTTCCAACCAGCAGAGAATCCATTATTCCAACTTCACTTTCCAGGAATCCACGGGACACAGGCCATGTTAAACATGTGATGTGATGAGGGTGAATCTCCAGATTACAACGCCCATCTAAAACGAAATGATGTAAAAGGCTTTAACCTTTAAAAGTAGAACGTCATAAAGTAGGAGAAGGATTCTTGCATGTCATTTCAAGTGGTACTATGATCAAATTTTTACCCCTTGATTTTTTAAGTACATCACATAGAATTCCATGAAGGAATAAAAATGCCGTTTACCATTTGCAAATATCTGCATTAGTTCCGGAGATATTTAAGTTTGAAACATGTGTAAAATATGCAAATAAGATGACTGATGATGTCACACACTCAACCCAATATCATATCAAGTATAAAAATAGAGCTATCTTGGCCAATTTGCAATGCAGACCATTGAAACTTGGTAGGCTAATAGTTCTACAGAAAACACTCCTACGACTATAAAAAAATTCTGTTCTCATGGCAGCTCACTCTTTTCCAGTTCCCACCCACTTGATTTCAATATGTTAGTAGTTATTTTCAGCTCGAAAAACAGGCCATGAACTCGAGCTAACATATTTATATGCTTGCTGGATCGTGCGTATGAGGCACCATTTGCAAATACAAAAATGGAATGCCAAAGGTGGCCAGAAATGCCTTTAATATTGAGGAGGTCTGGAACCCAGTATCTTGCCATGGTAACAAAACTGTTATGCTCGAATTGTGGAGCAAATTTAGAAGAATCTTTCTGCAAAGAATCAAACATTTCTGATACAAATTGGCTGAGATATCTTTTTTCATCATATCTGATGAAAATTTGGTTGAGTGTATGATGTCATCACTTTGCTCATTTGCATATTTTAAAAACTTGAGTATCTCAGGAACGAAAAGAGATATTTGAAAATAGTAAACAGCATTTTTCTTCTCATGCAGGCTACTTGTTCATGTTTTAAAATGGCTTCGTTAGGAACGATGCATTTTTCATCATAGTACCACTTTAACAGTTAATGTTAAAAAAGGAAAACAATGTGAAATGTGAACTAACCCAATAGTGGTGCACACAAACAACAAATCTTCTACATGATTTAGCAAAAGTAAACTTTCAAACAAACCTATCACGGTCCAAATATTTAACAGGTTGTTAATTGCTCCAGCAAGAAGTTTGCCATTGGCCTAGAAAGTCACAGAGAGTATATTGGTTTAGCACATTGTTGGAAATAATATTATTTCATCTTCAACTTGACTGAAAGCTAGTCAAAAACTCAGCCTTAGAATAGAATTCACTAAACAGTCTTCCGTTCACTACAGCTTGTGCTTTTTATATACTTTTATCCAGAGAACATTTTTATATTTTACCATGATTCATCCTGGATACGACCATTCGATATTTGCAAAAGGTAATATGTTTTGATGAAGGATAATTGTAGAGGGGGAATTAGTGGAAGGGGTGCTGGTGGAGCACAGTTGTGTTGACGGGCTGGAGTGGCACTATGCTACTAGGGTGGAAAAAATCAAAAATCATTCAAAACTCATAGAATTTCTTACATTCCAGCAAACATGACCCATTTCTTCACCAGTATTGTCCCTGAATTGCTCATCATCACTTTTGTGGTGTGAAGAAAGGAAAACACATGTCTGTTGTAAAATGTTATGTGTCTTGGATGACATGTTCCAAATGTGGATGACTTCATCAAGTCCACTGTTGAAATCAAATTGAACAGACAAGCATGAAGACAGTCAACATAATACACAACACCAGGACGAGTCTTCAAGTGTTACATACAAAAATTAAGAAAAATTAATGCTTAGGAGGTCCTAGACACAAGCTTAACAAGGGACTTAAAATTTCTTTGAAATTGTCCCATAATTGTCCAAATGATTCTGTACGAAGCCATACAAAGGATTCCTTAATGAAACTTGACAAAAAGATCTAAGCACTGAAAGATTTCTCCTTCAGCTGATCTCTTGGATGCATCACCTTAACTACAGTACCTACTAAATACAAAGGTTTTTTAGCGCCAGATTAGAACCACGCATTTTTTCGAGATATTTAGCCTAGAATCTCAACAAAAATGCCGACATCAGTATTTTTTTGAAAAAAGAAAGAAAGGATATTTCTTCAGAGATTTCCTCAGAATTCCCCTTTACATATGGAAAAGCAAACACATACTACATGGTAAATAGTAACATAAAAACCATTTTTGGTATGTTTTTAATAACAAAATCATTGCAACAACGCTTTTAGCTTCCTTAACAGCCTTCCTTTTGTTCAGCTAAATACAGTCTAAATAGCTTTTCCTCACAACTAGAAACTAATCACATGTTGAATAGGCTTGCAACTTCCATTTCATAACATAAAATGTAGGGGTAACCACACATTTTTTAAGGTTTATCATCTTTTTTGGAGACTTTTATGGTGTCTGTTATATTTTTTCCTGTCACCTCCCCAGTAAGTAAAACATTTGCGTATCACACCCTTGTTTTGCGCGCCCACTACGCCATCTGCAGTTACATGTTTACAGTTGGATTTCAGTATGATGTTTGACAGAGAACAGCTAGTTTTTCAGCTGTAAGACGTTAACAGTTAGTGATTAGAGATATGTTGCTATTCTGGAGTTCCTGGTTTAAGTACAGGTTCGTTAAGCTTGATTTGGTAACAAATCAAGTACGAAAATCAAAAAAATCAAGTTGGAAAATTTTGCTTTCACTTTAGTTGTGTACTTTGTGGCGTATTTAATTTTAAACCACGCCTTGCGTAATGCAACGCGTGATGCGCAGAACGTGAGGGCACTAACAAAAGTAGGCACCATCCCTAAGCATGTCAACTGTAATGTCTGGCACTTTTTCAATGCTCATTGAATAGGCTCATCCAAGATATTTCTGATGAAAACCTGGAAAAGATCTGGTGTGTTTATTTCATTGAGAAAGCCCTAGATGGAATAGGCAGGGTTGCCAAAGTGTTTAAGTTGCTTTATGCTTGGTGTAGGTGTTGATTTTACCATACCTTTCAAAACAATTAGTAAATTTCCCAGTAGAGTCCTTTGTCAAGATCAAGAAGTACATTATTGTACAGTAGATAGTGATTTTCACAAGCAGCAAGCTACTTTTGATATCCCTGTAGAGGGCACGATTATTTTCTTGGGTTATTGTTATCCGATCTGCTGTTTTCTGTTGTGAATTCTTGGTGGCTTCTGCCCACCTTCATCAGTGTTATTTAAGTTTGTTATTACTCGCACTACAAGCCCATGTGCTGTTGTTTTATTGATTTTTTAAATCAACGATAAGTAAGCGTGAGGGAGTGGTTTCCTTATGTTGACAGCGGTGCTGTCCAAAGTTGAGTGCCATGACTCCACGAAAAGCCGCGTTTGAGGATCTGGGCATCTCTTGGGTGGATGTTGTGATACGTGGACTCAGCATGCTGTTTAATTGCTGATTCATTGCTGCTTGCGCGGCCTGGATCATGCTCAGGCCCATGAAAGCTCCACGAGCATTCACTTTCCCTGACATAGGTGAATATACAGTCACGGCAGCTCACTTTGTAGACAATCCCAACTATTCTTTACTCTCTTCCCACAAATAGGGCAGCAACAGTTTCCAAGCCCTTAATTAAATGTCTCAGGTGTATTTTTGTAAAGCTCCCCAAGCAACCCTTAACAAAGAGGTAAGTAGAAGTAAGAATGTGCCAGCCAGGCGTGTTGTGCCTTTCATCATGCTCTGAGTATATTTCAGTGTACACAATGTTTAACAGGTATTCTATATAAATATATGGGTGTGGTAATTGCTGTTCTTGCATCATCTTTCAATAATATGTGTACCCAAAGGAAGCCTGAAATATATCACGGTTTAGCTACATGAATGAAAAATGATTGACGTACATGATCTTTCATGCAAAGGAAGTTGACCTGAAGCAAGTGAATTAGTATGTACTCTAGCCTTACATGTATCTGGTGCACAGCGCAGAGGGACTCACTGCGGTAGGGACGGGCTCCATGGGCCACGCAGTTGGGTCTAGAGTAAGGCGGTGGGCCAGAACCCCATTGTCTATATAACTATTATTTTACAACATCAACCGAACAATGTTAATCCATAAAAGGCAAAACAAAAATAAATAAATAAATAAAAAAATAAAAATTAAAGAACCAACTTGTTGCCAAGTTAATTTCTCCAAAAACCAAACCATATCAAAATGTCACTGTCATTTCCTAAATTATTCACTTCTGTTCAAGCTATGCTTCATTGAGGCATGAACTAATCTAATGTTGAATTCAATGACTTTGGATTCTCTTCTTTCATTTCACTGGAAGGTTCTAGCAGCAAGCCTGTAAAGCCTGAGCATTGCTATTTTGTAGCTTATAATTGGAGGGGTGAGTGTAAAACCGTGCTAAGTGACGATTTGGGTGAAAAAAAAAATTTTTGCAAAAGGGCTTGAATTTTGCATGTGGTCTTCAATGTAATAGAAAAACGTGGCCCTGTATTTTTGTCGCTGGTTTTTGCTTTGTTTTCAAGTTATAACATATGCAAAAATACTTGGCTTTCCCTAGTCATGTCTTTAGGAGTTTATTTGTTGAATAGCAAACAGGCAGACTGTTTATAGTGTATGACATCAAAATCAAATCTCACAGCATATATAGAGCAGAAATCTGGGAACAGATTGTTTACATTGGTTCTTGTGACGTGAACACAACACGTGAATCGATCGAGTGTGAAACCAAATACATTGAACAAAAAAGAGATGTGCCGCATTAGAGCTCTGTCAAGTAATATCTTAAGCATTGTTTTAAAGTACCTTGTATGCCTGCCTGGTGGTTGAGAGGCATCATAAAGTCTTGATAAACCCGTAAGTCATCAGCACGTTTTAAAGAATCAAAATGTGTTCTGAAA
>Ga0126338_10001527_pt1 | contig 15089 bp, 11 predicted proteins | sample OrbCmetagenome_2_FD_92529 | JGI IMG/M metagenome (GOLD analysis project Ga0126338, IMG submission 92529) | Coral microbial communities from Petempiche,Puerto Morelos, Mexico - Orbicella C C metagenome | ecosystem: Host-associated > Invertebrates > Cnidaria > Coral | place: Petempiche,Puerto...
AACAGTGTCGATAGAAGGGGGGATTTGGGGAGTTTACTCTAGTATAGGGTAGCAAAATTCAGCTGAACTAGCTCTGGTATAGGCTAAGGGTTCCAGAGTCCCAGCGGCACATCCCCACCCAGAAATTCCCAAAGTACCCCCCCCCCCCGGGGTTACATTTTCCAACAATAACGGGGACATTGGATGTTCCAGCTTGTAATGTCAGTGCACTTGTTGCAAGCTCAATATGGAACTCACTCCACAACCGCTAGCCATGAAAGTTACGCAAATGGAACAATTATTATCTCTAATTAATAACAAATGCAGTGCACGGAGACGAGAATTCTTACTTACCTCGCCCTCATATTGTATTTCCAGTACAGACTGGGAGCTGCCAAGATCACCTATGAGCTTCTCTGCCTGATCTAACAACCCCACACGAGAAACAGTGTGCTACAAGAGTACAACAGAGAAAACTGCTGTCATTCACAACACAATCACATTCATCATCACACAAATATGCGCACAGAATATATAACCTGCAGTTTAAAATCAATTTAATTCAAACTGATTTCAAATTAGTTTGACTTATGTTTTCTTTGTCTTGGAATTCTGGCCATAAATCTGGACAAATTAATACTTAATCAAAATAGTTTGACATCAATTGACACCAAATTCATTTTCTACAGCTCAAGCAAAAAGTAGTTTAAAGGTTCCATTTTTACTTTTCAGTTCTTATTCAATCTTTCTGCAGTACATCGTTTTCGATTGACTACCTTTGATAAGCAGATAAAGAGTTGGATTAATCAACCACTGGCTTCACAGGAATTTACACCCACACTATTCCCTTTGGCTTGTAAAATTCACCTTTTTTCTGTCAAATCTCGGTGCTACACGATCCGATGCGTCGGTATTCATAAGCTCTGGTAATGTCTCCTGTGGAAGAAAGAAGCCATTGTAAATACAAACGGCCTGTTAAAACCCTCAACACACCAGCAGTACAACAAAGTAGATATATACCTGTAGTTTGCTAAGGGCCCTGTCTCTATCCATTGCAGTGCAGTAAAACAGCTGCTGTCGGCATTCAAACGGAAACAGGAACGGACTGCAATGTAACAATATAGATTACGTTACTACAATAAAACAAATAAGAAAGCAGGTTTGGGTCAGTGAGTTATGAGTCTGGATTCTCTCTAATAAGAGTAACAACGATAACAGCAGCAAAGACAATAACGTAACAACAATAATAACAACAACAACAGGATATTTACTACAAAACAATAGAGATACAATAAAATTTAGCCCCATCTGAAAAAGCCAAGGCTACCGGAGTGGAAACATGAAGATGGAGACGTACAACAAAACGAACTAGTTTGCAGATTACAAAAGCTTACCATTTTCGAGGAAGCTCTTCTACCCAGGCAGGAAAGTTACCAGTTATCACTGTAATGGGATCTGATCGAAATCGAAAAAGAGTAAATGTCACGAACTTCACATACCGGTACGTATCTCATCCTGACCGCAAACAACGGAACATTACCTTGCAATTGTCGGGTAATTTTTGCCGCGAGTTTATTGTTGATAAATTCATTAGAAGATAAGAACGCTCTGCGGCTTTGTCCCTGAAAAAAGCAAATTAAAATAAGATTTCTTTCTGTCTCTAAAAAGCCCTGGTCAAACGGGCTCGCAAGTAGACGCAAGTTAAAAACTTGCCTTGCGTGCACCTCCGTTGACTTGCGATGACTTGCGCCCACTTTGGTCGAGATCAAATTTGCACGCAAGTCGACGCAAGTTTTTCACTGTTTCGCCACCCCACCCAAGTCAACGCAAGTTGAGTGACGTCCATTCGTTGCTAGCAACCTATTAGCCAATGAAATATAGCCTTGAAAGCCTTGAAATGGTTTTGTTTTCGCGTCTTAGGTGTACTTGCGAGGAAACTTGCGAGTCCGTTAACGTTTGAATTTGAGGCTACTTGCGACTACTTGCCGGTCCGTTTGCCCAGGACTTAAAGGAGCTTGAGTCATTGATTACAGCAAGAATACTCAATTGCTTCTTTTTCCCACAGACTGAAACACCCAAAACTTAGGCTAACTGCATGAAAGGCTTGATGGTTTTATAACACCGTAGAACTTTCCATTCATTTGGCACCGTCATTTGACCCAGACACAATTTAGGAGGGGAGTAAAAATACTCCTAGTCACTTCGTGCTACAGAAACCGGGATAAGCTCCGGCCTGGTGGGCCACGGCTCGTATGCAGACTTGACCCCTTTTTAAACTTTAGGAGCTTAATTTCCAGTTAGGCGCACTAACCTCATAAAGTGTTGTCCAATGAAGGTTGAGAACATGTAAAGCTTTCATGAGACTAATCACTTCGATACTTGGATCACAAGTGGCTAAAACGAGACAAAAAAAACATGAACGTTAAAACTGTAAAACTGTATCCGCGAATATAACAATTCTAGTGAAGGTTGCTCCAACAAGGCGTTTCTATTACCCCAGCAAGTTAAGTTGGTAGCAAATTTGATTTGCTGTCTGTAGATTGTATTTAAAAAATTGTTCAAGGTTTTGTTTCAACTTACTAAAGTTTTGAGGTTCACAATCCGAAAGGAGCTGACTTAAGGACACTTCTGAATCTGGAAGAGACAAAGATCAGTGAGGTGGCTACATCTATTTAAATTTTCTTTTTATACGGCACTACAAATATTAATAAAAGTTACGAGTCCTGACCTTTACTTCCGAGTTCCACAGCGTCGTACTAATTTTCTTAGCCTTAATATGCGTTTCTACGCATCATATCTCAATCTACGTTCGCATCGAAATTCTCTGAACTTTCTTACGAAACTTTCTTCGCGAACTTCGCGAACTAACTTACATACTAACTCTCAAAGAGTAAAGTTGAACGTACTTATTCAAAACAAAATGTCACGTGCATGCGAAACTTATCACATCAGTCGGATTCTATTGATATTCTATTCGATGGATGTTCATTTGACTTGTCAATTATTTGAATTCACGTGCTAGCAGGCGTTCTTAAAATATTTTCGGTCGACACGCATACAAAAGACACGACACATGTCCTTAAAGATAAGCCGTCATAATTTCTAAAGGTGGTGAATTGCAACTGTTCTTTTTAGAGCTATTTAACATCTTTACCAAACAGGGCTTCTTTCGGGAAAGGTTGTCCTACCAAGGCATAAAAGCGTACGCAACAAAGTCGAAAGGTACTATGAGTAATGGTTGATTACGGTTCCTTGTTTGAAGCATGAGGACCTCGAGTTGTTTCAGCGTGATAGAAGGAAACAGCACAAGCACTTGTAATCATGCTTTCTCCTTCCTCTTGCTGAAACACTGTGAACCTCAATCATGCAAAGCCACACCATTACTAACCATAATACCAATCGCGGACGCTTTTACGATTGTGGAACAACCTTTGTCGAAACAGCTGTATACAGCGTAATTTTTGATAAGTATCATCCAGAGACCAAGAGATCTTTCAAACAGAAAATTTATTTAATCCATAACAATCGCCAAGTACTACCTGAAACAATTTAAAAACGACTGCGATCCCGTTTCATCAAAGACATATGGACGTTATTCAGTCCCTTCCTGAATGTGCAACCGATGACCTGACAACTCGAAAATGGTGTTTTCATTGGAGATAAAGGAATAGGTGCTCAAATTCTTTCAGTTATTTACAGTGTGCATCATCAAATACTCACCATCTTCCTTCCATGTTTTCCTGGACAGTCGTGAACCAGTACTAGTGGCACCAGACTTGGGTTTACTGCTATTAACAGTTTGCTGTTCCCTTTGGTTTTGACTCAGAGGTCGAAACCTAAAATGACACAGTGGTATAGAGATTGTTATTATGAGAATAAAAACAACGGTAGAAACAGAAGCAACGACAGTGATAAAAAAAATTAAAATTGAATTATGCCCTCACTGTAATGGGCTTTTTATGTAAAAATAATATAATACAACAAAATGGTTACGAATTCCAACTGGCACAAGGCGGATCGCCTGCTTTATTAACAAATATGACCGAGGAGATGAACTAGGAGATGAACTCTGCCACGCTGTCTAACCAACAGCAACAATCACTTAATTAAAAAATGTCGATAAACAGCTTTGAGCCAAGATTGGTAACTTTGTGATTGTACTAGTCACCCAAGACCATGTAAAGCACTTGCTCAAAACAGAGATACTATGAGTCCCAACATGAGGTAAAGTTTATGTGATACCAGTTAGTGAATAAGACAACAGTTTGTGTGCCACCACCACCCCCCCTCCTCCCCCCTTACCATATTGTGTGTGTTGAGACCCAGATACTAGGTCTGCCTAGGATCCCACCGTGATCATCATCAAAGTCTTTGTCTTCATCGCCCTACAAGACAAAATATGTACCAATACAAATTTAAAAAATATGATTCCATGAGGTTCGAAGGGGAAACGGAGTTTAATCTTGTTTTTCCGTTAAAACGGACATGATAACTTTGCTTCTACAATATTAAGTTTCATTTTGCTTCTCAAGGATAATGAGTCCAGAACACATTTGAGAGGAAATGGAATCTTATTGTGTGGTCACTTTTTCACGGGTTATAACACGAAATCACTTGAACTAGAAACTTTTGAAGCAGTTCTGTATAATAACGTACCTGAGCAAACTGCTTGATAGCTTGATAGACTGTCATGTTGTAGGGAAGAAGATGATCTCCTAACAAAATCTCCAGTTGATGCCTACATCAAAACAGTCACCAATTGTTACATAAACCTATGGCAGTCGGCTCAGTTTGTGTTGTTACGATAAAGTGAGCTACAACATAGACCCTTTTCATAAATGGCTACCAATTAAAATTCTTTTGTATGCATTTAAATTAGCCTCTCCAACGTCGTTCGAGACTAAAAATTCGTTTGAATTATCAACTTAAAAACGAGGTTAGTAAGGCTAGTCTTAATACTTACAAAAGAATTTATAATTGGCAGCCATTTATGCAAGGGGTCTATTACAGCTTGAAAACATCACTAACCAAAAATAGTATAGAATAGAAATATAAAAATCTCAGCAAACCTTGAGTTGTTTTGTCCTTGTAGTTCAGTCGCCTGTAGGAACAAAACACAATCTTTTAAACTTCGAGCAGATACATGTACTATGTTAATTTGATGGAAAGATCAACTCCAAGATAAATAACCACAGTTCTTACCAAAGACTCATCGATGTCGTCGTCTGACCTGAAAATGTCAGTTAAAAACATGGTCAGTGCCTCACTACTCGAGCAGGGTCAAAATAAAAGAAACGTTGATTACAGGCTGAAAAAAAAACAACACTGGCGTACCAAAAGATCATTTAAAAGCACTAAGAATTTTCGTTTCTTATGAGAGAAATTAAGCACTTAAGTTTAACTTTACAAAGGAAATCCACAAGTTACAAAAAAACGACCAACAATTGTAAAAGAGCAAATCCCAATCCTTTATGGATAAATAAAGATCGTAGAAACGAAAGGTCTCTTTGACTAATTTACAACACTTCTGCTCTTGCCATCCCTGGATAAGTAAGTAATGAAAGAAACGTGCCATTTTGAATTTAGTGGGATGACAAGTTTAAATCAGCCGTTACATTTCAGGAAGAAAAAAAACACTTCGGACTTAAAATGACTATCACATCATTAAGTCACAAAAATATATAAATATACATCATCTATTTTGCTACTGTAGTTTATCGTTATTTGCCTACCCATCATCTTCACTACCATCATCATCTGGATTCTGTCATAAAAACAAACCAATCATGAAACTTCGAATGCAATTTAGATATCTACTACACAACTTGCTCCAAAAAACATACAGTCTGATTTAAATAGTAGAATTGTTCAAATGAAGCTCGCACCGCTCGTATTATGCAAAAATCAGTTGCAAGTTTCATCATTTACCACTGTCAGAGGCTAAGATTGCCAAGGGGCTTTAAAAATGTTTCGCGTTTGAGTCTACAGGAAAATTTCCAGATTATGCAATAATCAGTTTACCAAAATGCTTCATTACACTTCACCAAGGTTAACAGCCACCTTCATTTCTTTTTTTTTTTAAACGGCAGTTATTGTTTCGCATAGCAAACAATCCGATGTAATGAACAATTCAACCATGTATGACTTGATTTGCATTTCTTTTTTTCTTATTTGCATATAAGAAATCTGAAGACACTACAATTTATAAGTTAGGTACGGCCTTGCAAGCAAAGGGACACATTGTCACTAACCTCTCGCTTCTTTCCATAGCCTCGAACAACTAGATACCTCTCAATAGCCTAAGAGTAATAATCAGTGATGCAGGTAATATTAAAACCTTATTCAATTAATATGTCAGAAGCAAAATTGCGCAGTTTTCAATTGAGTGTCGTAAAGAATCACTCTAGCCAATCACAAAGGACACAAACAATCAAGTGAACCAATCAAAACTTGAAGTAATTACATGTAGCTGACGCAAAGCGCGGGAAAAAGAGTGCAAGTGAGTCACGATTGGTTTTGGTTTTACTTCTGATTGGATGAAAAAGTAGCGCGAGTTTTTTCAGCCAATCGTGTAGTGTAGTTGATGCAAAACCAATTATTTTTCGACACTCAAATGAAAACCACTCTAAAGCAAGTAATAAACTGAAGCTGGCGTTTACCTGAACAAGAGCTAGAGGATCAATTTTCACTGGGCCACGTTTCCACTGCCGCAAGCCCTCGCAATCAGGGTGTCTTTGTAGAAGGCACTAATGAGCAAGTGCAGTGCATTAGCTAAGTTGGAAAGTTCAAAATGCAAGGTTTGCATGGAAAAAGTTGCTGGAAAGTAAGCCCAGCCGTTCAGCAATTACAAAATATATTCTGCACTGTTAGAACAGTACAATAGTTGACTACATGTAGCGCATTTTGTAGCCATGTTATTTTAATATGTAAGAGTGGTACTTGCAATATGTTATGGTTCTCTCTAATCTCAATATTTCCTTACACTTTACCCTGTAGAAAATCACAGTTCACACGCACACACACAAAAAAAACATTAAAGTTTTTTCTCTTTGTGGATATTATCAAAATATGGTGATGATTAAAAATAAGAAATAACGTCGAAGTCGCAAGCCAAGCAGTAAGGACAATATTTTGAGTTTATGAATAAACAAACCTTGATTTGATGAGAACTGAAGAATCTCAGAGCTTGTGATCCCCTGAAAAGCAACAATCACAAACCTTTGAGTGAAGCTGGTCTTATTTGGTACATATCTCAACAGGATATTACTTTGGCAAGTACCTTGCTCCAACAGCTCCTCCTGGTGTGTCGTGAACTTTGACTGGAAGCTGGAAAAACAGGTAAAATAACGTTTTCTTTTCATTCTTTTCATACTTTGAGGGTTACTGAACTCATTCGTCGGAAGAATGTATTCCCAGGCTTTCAGTTTAAGATAAACATTGCTTTCTACAAGAAAGTTCCAACTACATTACTTACAACCAACATTTTTCAAGTAATGACATTCATAGCCCACAAATGCAAACTGACGTCTGCTTTTTTTTCATGAAAAAAAGCTATCTGTGAAAACTAGTCAGGTGAGTTACGTCTTTGAAATCAAAGTAGTTAAAGCAATCGCAATTTACTGAAAAAGGACAGAGCCATATGCAAGCTACAACCACATTGAATCACACAAAAATCGTGTTAATATATCCTTTTTTAATCAGTACAGCACTGGTATGAGAAGAAATATATCAAACACGAAAGACCGTGTTTGACCACATTTCCAAACACCGAGAAGAGAGTTGAAATTACGACGCGTAGGGGGAGTATTTTTGACGAACTTTGACGTGTTTGGAAATGTGATCAAACACTGTCTTGAATGTTTGATATATGTATCTTCTCAATCGAAACTAAAACTAAAGAGAAAACGGAGAAATAAAATTGTACAAATCTATGCTAATTAAGATCACATATCCAAACAACGCCACGGTCATGATTTCCTATGTTTAAACTTGATGAATTATATTATGAGTTTGAGAAGAAAGGTTGATGTTACCACAGTATTACTGTACATCATTTACCTGTTCTAACTGGTTAATGCACAAATGAAGTTTCTGTATCAACGCAGTCATGGAGGCTGTTTCGGGTTCACTCTGTCAAATAAAAAACCAAATCAGCGCTCTGATTTAAAGCTCACCAAGTGATTTTCCAATCAACTACTTCGCACAGTAATAATAATAACGTTTAGACTGAAAAGCTTCTCTCCTAAACACATAAGTGTTTCCTAGCGAGGTCACGAACACTCGAAATATTCATCACCTAGAGTTCACCTCTTAGTTATATTCAACTCAGTTTAATGACCGAGTCTATGATGTTTAGGCTGTATGATGTTTACTAAGCTGTATGCCGATTTTAGGTGTTTTTAGGTGTTTCACCAGTTTGGGTTGTGTGATAGTTCCATCATTCTCAGCATCTGGGGCTGTATCTAAAGGCATTTGGAGTTGGGCAGTCAATCAATGAATTCAGTGCTGATTGTCAATTGGGCGAGACATACATGTCTGAGTTGTACATGTGATATAACGGGCCAAAGCCAGTAATGATGTGTTTTTAATTCAAAACCCTTGGAATATTCTAAGATTTTATAGAAGAAGAACTATACCTACCACAATTTTCAGGTCTTCAGTTGAGTTTGTTTCCTACAGCAAAGAAAATAACGATGACGTTTATGACCTTTCATTTTTACTCTACCATTGATTTTGTGCTGGGGTGAGAAAGGTCAACACACCAACAGTGCAAATCCTCTTTAAATAAAGTCTTTACTTACTTAGTTACTTACTTACTTACTTACCACATGAAGAAATAAAGTTACTGGCTGTTAACGTTACACTTACCGGTAATCCCATAAAAACATGAAAAAATATTCTGAGTCTCTTTTCCTGAGGAAGGGTGTCACTACCTTCTGTAGACGTTAGATATCTGAAAAAAACAAATTAAACCAGGAAAGAAAAAAGTAATGGTTAATTGTTTCACATTGGCCGTGTATGTAACAATTAAAACAAAACCACAGCTGCATTACAAACTGAATTTCCAGATCTAATAAGAACCGAGGCAAATCATACCGCATTAAACAGCATACCTAAGGAGATTTGGTACCAGTCCACTGTGAAGGATCTCAAATGCACAGGCACTGTTGTCTTCATTAGTTAACACATTGGAGACTTCCTGTTCACACAAACAAACGACATATTTTAAGGTGATTCAATTTAAACAGTGTTGATCCTTGTGCTTAACATGATTACCGTTTTCTCGTCACAAGTAGAGCATGTGTCAAACAACCAAAAACGAAATAATTATTATTTACCTTGAGTGCTGACGTAAATTTTTGTTTCTGCGATAAGAAACAAACAAACAATCAATTCATTGAAGAAATATTAATCACCATTGCTTGCAATTATTTTGAACAATGGACCCTTTCAGGTTATTTTCAAGTGTAAAGCCTGCTTAGTCCTTCAGACAAATAACGAGGCGAATGATATTTGAATTTACCCTAATAGGATTTCATTATTCGCCAATTGGAGTCCACTTCAACTGGCAAGCTACTTTTTTTCAACCAGATTACAACTAATGTATTACATTTGTATTAGTTTCTTTCTTTTTATGTTTGTGTTTTTTTACTACTTTAGATAAATTACTACATATTCTCAATAAAGTTTATCAAGTTGCAGTTGTGTATCATCGTTAGTGTTAGGTTTCTAGCCCTTCAATGGACCCAGCACATTATTTTACTGACTTCACGACTTCCATGACTTTTTCCCTCAGCTTTACAGTGCGACTACTCTAAATCGTGGAGATCAACAATAGTTTTCCAAACAAATTATCCATGTAATCAAGCTGTACATTACAAAGGCAACAGATTTGTGGTCATTATGGATAATTTGTAAGAACACTATTCCTAACCTCCACGATTTTTATTCGAAAAATTTTTAGGCGCCCTTCGTTGGAGTAGTCGCACTGTAACCAATGTATTTGTATTAAAATATATTCAAAAAACGTTTTGTAGTGCCCGCACTGAACACAGTACTTTCTTGAAATGCCTAACTTATAATTATCCATCTGGCAGCTCAATCATGCAAACAGGATAACTGTCACAAACTTACATCTAAAGCCAACTCTTCTGAAGCACTCTTTAGCTGACGTAACACACTGAGTGCAGGGTGAGAATCTCCCTTCTGTTGATCAAAATACTCAGCACAGAACTTAGATGCTGCAAGAAAGAGTTTTACATCTGTATTATTACAAGATGCACTTTCTTTAGGATCGCTACGATTATCTGAAGATCAGTTATAAAATTAATGTATGTTTTTTATTTAGTTTTACCTTGGTCTTTGATCCAATTCATAATTTTATCTCGGTTTTCTGACACAGTGCTCCCAACAGATGCCTCCATCTTCAAGAAATAATATATCCAATATAATTATGACACATGCATTTGTGTTACTTTATGTGTGCTCAATGATCACAGGTAGATAAAGATATCTATGTCCTAATATCAAAGCTTATGACTAGATGGAATAATGAGTTGCTTGTTAAAGCATTTGACAAGAAAGATTAAAAGTAACGTCAATCGGCGTTTCGATTCATCAAGCTTCATTCTCAAGATTGAGGTCGTTAACGTGCATGTCAAAGTTGTTATGAAGGAGTTGAGTTGAAATGGATTGCATTCCAGTATGCGTTAAGTGGGTAAATGTAAGTTACTAATCACCAGCAAGTAGCATTTCGAGTTTATTCCGGCACTTTTTTTTATAATGGAGAAATGATCGGTAATCGATGGTTTTTCGACTACTTGTTGTAGTTGTAGTTTCATATGCTTTCCAATCAAAGATCTTGAGCTGGCGTGTTCGTTGATGTGTTGGTAAACGTGTCCATATGAAAAAGCAACATAGTCAAAAAAAACGACACCATATACTGCACCTTAGCTGGTCTCTCTGAGAGCAGTGCAGATCTTGAATTCAATCTTGTCGATGATTGAGACGCCAGAAAAGCCGCTCTGCTTTCGTGAAGCATTGTCTTTGAAGAAGGTCCTCCAATCTGCTGTCGGTTAACCTCTACTTGTACTTCTGATGTGCTAGGAAAGCTTGACGCCTTGCCTCTACCAGGCCTTTTGGAATACCGTTTTCTTCGCAACACATCTCCTAATCTCCTGTAATGCAGATTGAAGTAAGAGATTGTCGTCAAGAAATTAAGAGCTCTTCAGGAACATTCAAGTCCAGAACCTATATAAAATTTTCAAGGGATACATAACTGACATATTGACTTTTTTTCTGGACCATACTTAACATCTTCAATCAGCTTTTTACCAGTCTTCCCTTGATTGTATCGAAGTGACACCCACACCACTTACAAGAAAATGAAATAGATCGAAGTTTGGTATCAGGTCCTTTTTAGGGCAATCAATGTTTTTGTGGAAATCATAAACATCGGAACTTGAAATTGGTAAAACTTGAATTTTGTGCGAGCCATATTGGGCATAAAAATTGGATGAAATTGCCTTAAAAATACCAAAATGCGCCTTAGGAGCTACGTTTTGATGTCATAAAAGTTTTGTTGATTCTTTCCAATGATCCCAAGAACCAGATATTTTCTGAAGGTCACACCCACTATAACTTTCACGCAATTTTCAATTTTGAGCACTTTTCAAAAATCTTGGGTGCCTTCCATTTCATCAAAAATCCTGGAACTTTCCAAATGAAGGCAAAAAGTATGGAAATTTCCTGGAAACGTTTCCAGAAAATATGAGAGTTATCGAATTTCAGTTACCAACATGTGAACAGAATACTGGAGAAAATGCGCAGAAGTCAAAATGCAGAGGTGGGTGTCTTAAATAAAACATCAGCTATAAAATATCAACTGAATTGTAGAACTTAGCTTGCCACAGAGGGCCTGGTAAATGTCTGAGCAAACAAACAATCCCACAATAGAATGCTGTTGGAACAAGTAATCTAACTTGTCACCATTGGTAAAATGTACATCAAACAAATAAAGAGAACTCAGACCTTGTGACTGGTAATGATGAAGTATTTTCAGTGGCTCTCTGTCCTGGGCTTTCATTTTCACTGCTGTTTGCCAGACACTCTGATGAACAGTTCTTATCTGACACACTTGGTTTATTTGCTAGCAGGCCATTGGCTAAGTCTCTAACTCTATGCATCACCCCCTCCCTTCTGAATGACACATGGAAAACATCAGGCAATTTCTGCATGACAATTTCTGCCATTTGAAGAGCATTAGTAATGACTCTCAAGTCTGTTGATTGAAGCATTCCCCCTATCAAACTGGAGATTGGATGTCTTTTGAGGACCACACCTAAAAGATCAGGAGGGGCATGACACAGCACCCTCAGAATAGCGTTCACGCATTTGTGTCGAACAGCAGGTCCAACTGAAGAGCTGAATATCTTGTACAAAGCAGAAAACATTCCACAAGTGTAAGATGAAGCTAATTCAGCTTCCTCGCATAAAACTACTAAACGCTCATCACTCCTTGGGGCTTTTGCTTCATCGGTTTTGGACGGGGCTGTAGATGTCTCACTTCCTCCCGGACATCGCTGTATTTGCCTTGATGTTCCAGTGTCTTCATTTGTCTACAGAGAAAAGTTCACGATATTAAGCTCATGTGCAACAGGTTTGCTAAAACCATACGAGACAAAGAGTAGGTAAAACCTCATTGTAGCTTATTTTACAGGCTGTAACATACACTGTTTCAATACCTGTGGAATTCGTGGTGTTCCCCCTTGTTATCAATATAACTTAGAAATTAACTTGTCCTTAGTGATAACTTTCCCTAATGTTTAACCTATCAGATTAGCATCGTCTTGGTCATTCCAAAGACAAAGTATGCGTCAGGATTTCATAAGGAACTTGACAACCCCATATCTGTGAAGTTACTATTATGCTACATTACATGTTATATTCAAAAAGAAATAAACAAAACAAGTGAAGATAATATGGCATGTTGTGTGGCCTGAAACTGTTTGCCTGTTCAAATCACAGAGTAGTCTGTCTCACTTATTTCCAATCTTCTTAGTTCATATCACCATCTCCAAAGTAGACAGATTCGGTTAGCATGTTTACATACTTGTTGCCTCCCAGTTCAGACCACATGATGATTCATTAGGGAGGTTAACAATTGTGCTTGCTACATGCAAGTGATTACATGGAAGTATGTAAAAACAGAAAAAAAGTAACTTTCCAAATAAATGTAATAATATAATAATAAAGACTTTATTTAAGGAGGGTTAAACACTTATTAGCCAAAGGCTAATAAACTTGTGGCCCTCAGAAAATAAAACTATGAATACAAATATATAATATAATAAAAGTCAAAAACCTAAAAATGATTATGAGACGCGAGTATATTAATTACAATACGATTAACTTAAATTTAAAAAGTTAAATCCTAAAATGGTCCATAGCTTTTTTTTTTTTTCAGTTTTTAAGGACTTAACGGAGTCCAATTTTCTGGTATTTAGAGGCACATTATTCCAAAGTCTTGCTGCTGATACAGCAAAAGAACGGCCTCCTTCAGTCTCACGCTTATAATAAGGGCAAATAGAATTATAGCTGGCATACCGCGTGCTTCTGTTATGTTATGTATTGTTAATTACTAAGTGTTTATTGAGATAGTTCGGAAGAGAGCCATTTATGCACTTATAAAAAATAGCACATTTGTTAATTTTACTCTGTTCATAAAAAGGTATCCATCCCAGCTTATTGAAAAGTGTCACAGAGGGGGCTAGGCGGTCGGCATATAAAATGATCCTAGCTGCACGCTTCTGTAATTTCAAGACTCTGTAAAGCAGATCCTTCTCACATGACGACCAAATGATGTCAGCATAGCTCATTACTGGGCGAATAATGGCATTATAGAACAACAATCGCTGTTTAAGTGACAGAAAGGCTGTGATTTTACTCAAAACACCTATGCGCGAGGCAAGCTTATTGCAAAGATTTTCAACATGACAATCAAATGAGAGTGAGCTATTGATTGTCAAACCTAAAAGCGTTGCACTTTTAACATTTACGAGCCTATTGTCCTCAACGGTGACAACAAGATCATCATTGATCTTAGACGCCAAACACTTTCCGGTGATCGTTAAGACTTTGGACTTTGACTCGTTGATTGGGAGTTTACGAATCATTTCATCAGATGACGTGAATTGGGTGGCAAAACTGATCAGTAGGTAATTAGATAATTAGATAATTAATTAGATACACGACCCCTCAAGCATGTAGTGCTTAAACGATAATCGTGTTTTAAATATAGGATTTTACTCTTACTTTACTTTATCAGACTGGTGTAAACAGGTTAGCAGAATCAATCTTTGCTGTCCTTCTTTATCTATGTAAGGAGTTACCTGCTGCATACTGTTGAAGTCCACAGTGTATGTCCTACCGAGAGTGGTGAGAGTAAGCTCATCCTCCCCACTCTGATATGCAGCCTCGATAATTTTGCTGTCAATCCAGGAATATGTGTGCCACAGTCCTCTGTCATCTCTCCACTGCCACAATCCCTGTTCTGACTTCTGCTGTGGCTTACACAGCAGGGCATCCACTGAGAATATACCTAAAAACACAGTGGCGACATTCCTAGTGTAACTATTCATACCTCTGGTGCATTCTTTGATGTTACAATGTATTTCGTGGTAACTTAATGCACGTGATATTGAGAAGTTAACTCCATTTTGCAAGTGAACTCACAACATGACAAGCTCCCAGTTGGCTTGACAGCTCAGTTGGTATCTAGAGCACTGTACCATTATCGCAAGGTCATGGGTTTGAATCCCATTTAAGCCTGGTTTTTTGCAGGTTTAAATTTCACAACTGCTTAAAATGTTTGTAGATAACTGCAATAATCATTCATGTCTTTACTTAATTCCATTATAACTGGTACTCTTCCATATAAAACTTGAACTAAAGTTCACCAATACTATAAAAAACTTACCATTTGATGGCAATTTTGGTAGAAGTTCACTAATAGAAACAAAAGGTGGAATTATTAATCTTTTAGTTTTATTTATTGAGGGTTACATATGTATCAGAGATGGCATATTAAAACTTAGCGCACACACACACAC
>Ga0126338_10001528_pt1 | contig 15087 bp, 9 predicted proteins | sample OrbCmetagenome_2_FD_92529 | JGI IMG/M metagenome (GOLD analysis project Ga0126338, IMG submission 92529) | Coral microbial communities from Petempiche,Puerto Morelos, Mexico - Orbicella C C metagenome | ecosystem: Host-associated > Invertebrates > Cnidaria > Coral | place: Petempiche,Puerto...
CAAAAATTCTTCCCGAAAGTGTTTTTTTATTAAATCCTTCCTCCCTGGGGGAAAAAAAAAATAGCTCGCTTCGTAGGGGGGGTTTTTGTTGTGTTTGTGGGGGGGAGGGAGGAGAGGGGGGGGGGGGGGGGGGGGGGGGGGAAGTGACAGAGATGATTGAAAGATTTTTTTGGGTTTGAATATAAAGCACAGGCAACCAAATCAAGTGTGTCTGGACTATCTCATCCATGTGCGGCATCCCGCTTTCATCATTAAATCTGCCTATGGACCACCATGCACGCTCTTATGATCACATTGGTAATCTTTGTTTATTATGAATCTATGCTAGGAACTGAGCAAAGTCAGTGAATGTTTACACTTTTGGATCGGCATGGGCGGTAAACATGTCAGACCATCGATATCGCAACAAACATCGGTCACTTTGGCCTCCCAGAAGAGTAAGCACCAGGTTATCTGCATCGCAAGCTACAATACATTATGATGCGTCACATCACTATGACAACACATCAACAGTTGCGTCCCCCACTGGAGTCGACATTCCTGCAGAAACAGTAATTGTGCATGTGCCAGGTTTGACGTCTGCGAGAAGTCCTGCTAATGACAGCCACAGTTCTGAAGGTAATGAAATTAATTAAATTGTTTATTCCAGGGTAAATTTAGTACCTGATTGAAAAGTACAGTGTTACTGTGATATTGAAATGAGGGGACCTGGAACAAGATTGACCAATCAAAACGATCAATCAATTAATGTAGAAGGATTTAAACAATAGCTCTAAAAGAGAATTTGAAACTCAACAAAGTTGCAGAAAGTTGCAGACCTGTTAGGAAATATTGTCAATTTTTAATTGGCTTGTTTTTATCCCCGTTAAATTTCAAGTGGTTTTCAATGATTTTGATTTGGGAGTGACTGTCAGAAATGAGTTTTGAAGCTAATTTTTTTCAGCAAAATTAACATTGTTATATCCTTCATAAAAATTGTCGTAGTCAAATTTAACCCTGGCATTTTTTAATCATTTCTTCATTTTCATAATGCTATTCATTGCCCACTCTGCATGTAAGATTGGCAGTGTTATACATGCATGCATGCAAATTTTGAATTTTTACCTTTTTGGTGTGAGAGTGGTAACCTTATGCTATTTTTAGCATGCAAAATTCTGCTCTTAAGCGTACTGTATCCTACCTCTAGTATTTCTCTATTAAATATGGGACCAATATTACTTGAAAGTTTGTTTTCTGTAATATGGGAATGACAAAAATGTACTAAAATAGAACAGGTCAGTTACACTCTTGTCATTTTGCTGACCTTTGATCACACCAGTTTTTCCTTGTTCTTTATATACACATAAGAGCCTGGAAAATGAGCCCGACAGTAGGGTAATGGCCAGTAAAATAAAAACAAATATGTCAGTGTTACATTTGGCTAAAAATGTGCACAATAAATATATTTGTGATTCTTTTTGTGATTAATATAATTCTATATTGTTCCTGACTCTGTTACGTTTCAATATTCAAATGAACCTATAAAAGGTAACTGTAACTTTATTATTAATAAAAGAAGTGGATGATAATTAACCATTGCAGTCAAATATAATTTCAGATATGTGCCAAAGGTTGCAATATGTAACTGTATAATTACATGTACATTTGCTTGGGTGTTTCATCTTTTATTACTCAAGACTGTTGTCAAAATATTCCTCAGCTGCAACAGTATTTTGTCACGACTTGTATACCAAACTAAATAGCAAGTCCAATTTTGTTTCCCATTCATGTCGCAAACAATGTGGTTACAGCTGTACTAGGTAGTTTACATTATAAATGAAAACCCATCATTGTACATGTAGCTAAATATTGTGAACAAGGTTCATTAAGCACTCTTGGTACATGTATTTTTAATTTCAACTTCTTGTCACTACAGTTGAATCACGTTAATTTGAACTTGGTTATTTCAAATTCCTCGTTATTTGGAACTCAAAACTATTCCCCTTGGAATTACTTTTTATCAGTCATTTACTATCAGCCATTTCAAACTCTCGCTATTTTGAACTATATTTTTTCGTCTGGGCCCTGAAATGGCGGGGTTCAACGGTATAAATTATGTGTTTAAGTAATAGGCCATGAAAGTATGAAAATTCTAACAGGGCACTGCTAAAGCTTTGGGGACAAGAACAAGAGAAATTAATTTTAAATTCATCACTCTTGAAACCTCTTATTTCTAATTTGTTTTACTTTCCTAAGCCTCTGCATCACATTGTAATTTTTAATTTATTTAGTATTTTCAAAATGGCTTGTGACAATTTGACAAACTTCCATTCAATATCTCTGTCACTACATTGTCATTACAACTTTGATAGTTAATAATAATGTGTTTCCCTTTGATGCCACATGTATTGTACTACTGGCTTTTGGAATTCTCACTGTCTTCAGTTATATTTTATTTTTACTTTGCTCATGCATGTATGCACTCTACAGGGTAAACTATAACCAACTGGTTAGCGTTCAGCCAGTTGAAGTTCCTAACTGTGGGTTTACCTGCATTACTTGCAAATAATTTTGGACGTTAAAATTTTGGATGTGTAAATTTGGACATTAAATCTTTGGACACTTTTTATTGCATTTCCAACAAATTTCAGACAAAAGTTTCCAACACTTTTTTTGTTCTGAAATTAAAATTCTTACCACTGTTCCCCCAGCCTGCGTAGCAGATGTTTACTTTTCTTTTCCAGGCAGAGAGAGTGAACAAGCAGGTGTGCAGGGGTGTGGAGAAAAGGAATTGCCTACCGTCAAACCCAAACATTTTACCAAACTCTGTTCGCCCACAAACAGGGAAATAGTGCAATTTGATTGGTCAGTAGCCCATCAATCAAAAAGTGACATCAGAAATTTGACCGTTCATGCATAATCTGACATCTGAAACACAACAGTATCAAAATACAGTGGAACCCTGTTCATCCGGTCACCAACAGCCCAAAAGAATCTGGCTGATTAATGAGTGGCTTTATTAAAGGGGTCTTTAAATAAGAAAATGACTGACTGGGCTTTTGTTCAGGTGAGAATAAAGTGGCCATACATGTAATAACAAGGTGGCTGTATTAACTGGGTGGCCTTAAGGCGAGGTTCCACTGTATAGCTGAGTCTGAGGAAGCATTCAAAATTCTTCTGTTCAGGAAACGGTGAAAGATCTATAGCAAAATGGCAAACACATTGATCTAAAACTGGAGCAAGAAGATGCCATTAAGAGTTAAGTCTGTGGACAGGATGTCCTTGCAATCTTACCAACTGGTTTTTGTAAAAGTGCCATCTATCAAATACTCTAACTGGGTTAAAGTGGACCGTGAACGCCTTGTCGATAAATCAATAATGATGTATAAGATATGGTTCCAGACTATCTGAGTTCACACTGTGTCTTCCGTTCTGATACCTTATCCTAATTCAAGAGATAGTGACTGTTTGCTTGCCATTCCACAGCCCCACACTAATTATTGTAAAAGAAGTCTGTCCTACAGCAGAGCTGTACTGTGGAATAGTTTACCCTAACTTGGATATTCATCAGTCACCCTCTCTTGATGAATTTAAATCTAAGTTGAAGAATTATGATTTTGCTGGTAATCTTATGTAAGTTTTATAATTTTGCTTTTATACACGGCTTCCTTGTAAAGCAGGGTTTTTTTTTTATCATTTCTCTTATTGCAGTACCTGTGAGTGATTTATTAGTTACTACAGTATTGGTATTCTATTGTGCCGCCCGGCCACCAAGCGAAAATTGGGTAGAAAAATTGAAGGTTAAAGATATATGGATTCCACTGTATTCGAAGTATTTTTGTTTACTTGTACATACAGTCTACATGCGCATACAGTTAACCCCACATCTATGTGTAGCTTTGAATACAAACCAAATGGGGTGAGCTGTACCATTTACAAGGCTCATGTTAACTGGCCAAATGAAGCAATAGATAATAAACACAAAGCCTTGAACCCTACGACCAAAAGAGATGCAGAAAAAATAGAGGTTTTAAAGTGATGTAGATCAAGTGAATCCAACTTTTAAAAGACTTTCATTGACTTAAATATTTTCAGTTTTTTTTTTTTTTTTAAATTCTAGTATTGGTTTATAGTTTCCTTTAAAAATAATATTTTGGCTCCCAAAATCCCAGGGACTTTCCAGTGGGGTTGGTAGGGATCCACACTGTCAGTGACTACATGTACATGTAGATATGTTGGGCTAAATTATCTAGAACCAGGCCATGTTGTTTTTTCTGACCTACAATCAACATTATATTCAGAACCATTTCATTTCTACTGTTCATCACATATATAATATTATTGTCCTTAGGGGAGCTTGTTTTAAATCAAGGTATTTTTTTCTTGGAACTTTGAGGTCCCTCATTCACAGGATTGAAAATGTGGCTGTTAAAATATTTGTACAATATAAATATGCGACATTAAAATGGTCAATGCTAGAAACCCTGTAGTTTTTGATTTACTGATGATTAGACCTGTCCTGCATTCCACTTCAGAACCTACAAATGATTATACGGTAGACATTTTCATACATATGCTGTGTTTTTGTCCACCTTTGTTGAAATGCGGGAAAGGTCTATGGGTTCTTTCTGAAACAACTACAACAGTTACTGTATTTTCTTTCGTCACAGAATTTCCTGAAAGAAATAGAAAATATGTTCTCTGTGTTTCTATTAAGCCACAGAATCACTTGTGAAAGTTTGGGAGAACTTGGAAAAGCTGTGGGAACACTTGCCTGCCGAATTGTGTTGCAACAGCATTTCTTGTTCTCCCAAACATTCTCTTGTGTTTCTATAGCTTTATAGAAACACAGTACATGTTAATTCTATTTCTTGAATGGCATCGTGTTGCGTGCACACAAAAAAATGTGATAATCAGTCTGCAAGTGCCAATACATGTATGTCATATTCAATGGCTACATGCACAACTGATATAGTATCTCACTAGTCACTGGTATTTTTTTTCTAAATGCTGCTTTTTTTCTCCTCCTTTTCTTCTGGCTTAAGACTAAAAACTGTTTTGAGATGCTTACTTTCATCGAACAATTCAGCTGTCTGGTGGCAGAATATTTTCTGCTGAAGATTTGATGTATCCGTCAAGTGGGAGAGGAAAATGACCAATTAATGTGAATGAGGGTTGACAAGAATTTTGTTTTTGCTCTTGTTTGAACATTAGCATTTTTGCCATCGTTGCCTCTAGAATTTAATCTGCTAACTCTTCCCACGAGTCTGAGTTTTTTAGCTCACTTGTGGGATATATAAGTTATGTCAACTCTCAGGTTCTCTTAGTTCAGTCGACGGATGGGGTACAGTTGACAAAAAATGAAGTTTGAATTTCTCATTTAGATCTTCAGCCACAAAAACACTCTCCTCAACTTGTGGTGTTATTTGCCGGGGCTCATATAGGTGTTGGAGAATCAAAATGTGTTTAAGTTGATTTCAAACTTTGTTGTACATCAGTCACTTACATAAGTAACAAGTCAGATTAGTTTTTAGAAAATAGACTGGATGTACGATATTTTTCAAAGGAAATTGGAGAGACTAAGTAGCAGGGAATGGGATGAGCGACATACGTAATTATATTGCGTTGTTTTGTGGTCATTATCAGCTGTTCATCAGCCGCACCCTATCCTTGAAACTATCAAAGCCTCTCCCAGCTTTTAAGACACTTGAGAATGTTAAGGGGTTGATTGAAATATTTATCATAGAAGAACAAGAAATAACTAAGCCATAGAAAAAATTAGTTTATTGCTTAAAACATTGGGAAGGTTCATCCAGTATAATTTTCTGAGTCGCGGCTTGCATGACAGAGAAATAAGCTTTCCAGCTTGAGCAATATAATTAAACATTTTTAACATGACTAGATACTGACTAATGGCAGCTAAACGCTTAGGATATCAAGACTGATATGCGTGCATAGAAAGTCCGTGGCGCAATACCAATAAGCCTGGCAGCTTCGTGGTTTATATTTAATCTTAAGCACAGGCCTATCTATTTCCTCACCTTTGTCGTCTTCAACGTGATATTGGCCTTTTCAGGAAGCACTGTTAATTGATCTGCTTTTGATATAGAGGCTCTGCGCCACAGCTCTCAGTAAACCTTTTTGTAGGCTTCTAATAATATCTTGTTGAAGAACTCATGTATTATACTGCCAAGACTGCTACCTGTCTAGATAACTGTTTGTGTAAGAAGTTATAGGTTACAGAATAGTTGTTTTACTGGTCAAATTGAGAGTGATCCAGGTCCAGCTTGTTTGATCTTACATGCATGGTCAAGATGACAAAACTGGTGTGTACATTTTATGTATCCTATCTTGAGCTATGTAAAACTTTGCCTTGAATTTGACAAATCAATTTAGTTGAGCTTGCCTGAAAATTGGTTAAACATTTAATTTTGTCATCATGGATCTCTGAATTTTATTTTGTCCAAGAAAAAAGCAAAACATTCTGTTAGTGAGGTCCAAAAAATGTTTTAAAAGTTGTTGCATGGTTTGTGACAAGCCTCTGCTTTTGGTTACTACTGTTATATAAAATACTAAGAATTTTCTAGAGACTTGCCAAAATATACAACTACACATGGTCAAATCTACACGCAATATGTTATTTTGTGAACTACCTAGATTGCATGAATCCCTGTGTCTGTCTGGCCAATATATTAACTAATATTATTGACACCACTTGAGTCATGATATTGCATCCTGTCTCACTAATGGATTAACATTCAAATTACCTCATTCAAGACTTATCAACATCAAGCCAATCTGTTGTTTTGATCCTCTTTGGCAATGTGAGTTTTTCAAACTCAGATTTCTTGTGATAATGTTTAACATGTAGAATAACTGATCATGTTGATGTAAATTCATAGTTGAGGTATTTTATACATTTACTTACTTTGCCATGCAACTCTCGAAACTGTGACAAAATTAATTTAAAGCAGCCTGTCTTTGGTGAGTGATTAATTTTACACAAGATAGTTTTAATTTGAAGGTAGTTTTGTCATCATGTACATGTACCTGGGGGTACAAAACTATATGTAGGTGGGTGGCATGTGTGTTACCCCACGGGTATGTTTGTTTGGGGGAGGTAGAGGGGTTCTGAAATATATTGCTCAATAACAAATTGTTGTGGGGGATTTGACTGTTTCGTAGGAACTTTTTGATAATCTGCAAACCCTCACAATAAGTGCGTATGCATGAGTACATCTGCTTTATTTATATTATTATTTTTTGCTGTAGAAACAGACAACAAGAGAATAATTTAAGTCATAAGTCAGAGTGATCATTTTGTAATAACTCCTTATGATATCAATTTATTCTCAAGTGGAGGGGTGTTGAGAATAAGGAAAATCATCAACATGGGCTGGTAATTTCTCAGTTAATGCAAGGGGATTCTAATTCCAAACTTTTTATTTAAAATTTTGTAATTATAGTAACAATGTTTTAGGGCTTGTCAACAACCATTTGAATGCATCTAGTAATTAATCTAGCAATCTATATGCAAAAAAAATCACTGTAAGTTATATTTATGTGTATTTTATTTGGGGCTAATTGGAAAAAAAACTTAACATACATGTAACTTGCTATCACCTAACCCTAAAAGCTTGGAATTCAGAATTTTAACAGTGCTAACAATGGTTGTTCTGCTTAACAGATTCCCCCAGGCTTATGCAGCTACTACAATCCCACACCCCTCCCATGCCCATAAGTCAAACTACCCGGGGAGACATGCCAAGTGATGCAAGACGTGCCAGTGATGATGAAGAGTCTCACAACGGAACAAGAAGTTCTGCTTTTGTTGTCCACCCAGCTGAGGTGCATCCTAGCATGAGTGAACCAGCCACAAGGTCAACAGGCATGCATAGCAGGCCTGTGCAGACAGGACCAGTTTGTACAACCCCAGGTGCTTGCAGATGTAACATACTAACAATGTAGCCTAACACGTAGGGCTTTCATTAAGGGCCAGGCACCTTCCAAATTGACTGACTCCACTGTGAGGACAATTTTGGCCACCTGGTTTGACCATGCGAGGAAAGTTTTTCATATAAATAAGTTCAGTTCAAAGCGTTTTGTCCCACTATGAGAACCAGTTGTCCTCCTGCTAAAACCGTTAATGAAAGCCCTGGATACGCTATGAAGTTTTCAAAGCAGCCAGAGTTGATATTTTCAGTCTTAACAGCCTTTGGGGTCAACTTTATTGGTGAGACTATTTTGGAGCTGCGTTCCATTTTATTAGGCTCAGTTGACAAATACTCAATTGATTCCAATACACTCCTGAGCAAGCTTTCCCAGGGTGCATTCCTTTGGGGTAATCTGGATCAGGACCAGTGATCCAGGATCACTCGCATCATAGTTCATCAAAGGAACCACTGAATCAGTGACCAGAGTGGATTCATCGGTTCCTATGATGTACCATGATCCAAGTGAACTTGGATCACTGATCCTGATCCAGATCACCCCAAAGGAATGCACCCTTTATTAGGGATTTACTTCGTGATGTTATGATTGAAAAAGGGCGGTCAAAACTCTACTCTATCCAATATTTAGAAACTACTGGAATGGCAATAATTAAGCAGTTTGATTGGTGGAATCTAGTCATGGTCCCTCTTAGCTGTCCTTAAGTCTTGGACAAATAACCATAAATTAATGGCAGGAGAGTTAAGAAAATGATCGCCAAATGTAATTCTCCTGATGGCAATGCCATGAGAAATAAGAGGGCCGTGTGGAGACTTACATGTAGTATGTCACCTTGGATGAAAGCAGTGCCGATATTGTGACTTAGTACCTGTGCTAGTGTGCAAAATTTTCTTATTGTTGAATTGTTGAAGGGAGCACAATTATGTTTAGCTTTTAGCACTTTTTACAAGACGCTACAACAGAATTTGAAAAAGTCTGGCAGACTTTTTCAATTTTATAGCTTCAGTGCACATGTATAACAATTTCTAACAAAACTAGGCCATTATTTGAAGATTTCCATCAATGAAAATATGTCTTTTTAGTAAGGCCTGTAATAGTACCCCTTTAAACCCAGTATAAATGTTTCAGGTTTGTGTCAGGCTGGAGGAGAGTTAAGGCTGGCTCACCTCAATGGGAAGTCTGTGAAAGTCTCTGAAGGGTTTGTGCTTGTTGGAGCTAAATCTCCCATGCTGCCAGGAATGATGCTGGTGGCAGAAGTGGACAGACGATTCCTGCCAGATGAGAAGAACAATGCCACAATGCTTGGATTCAGTGGAAACTGCATTGGCTGTGGGGCCAAGGGATTCAGATACTTCACAGAGTTTTCAAGTCATATTAATCTGAAGCTTGCCACGCAGCCCAAGAAACAGAAGCATTTGAAGTACTACATCATCATTGAGCCCAGTGGTAGACTACACAAAGGACCAGCTATCCCGTGGAAAGGTAAGTTAAGTCAGAGATTGCATACTTTGGGGGTACAGTGGAACCCCACCTTATGGCCACCCCATTAATACAGCCACCTTGTTATTTTCGCCACTTTATTCTGGCCTGAACAAAACCTCAGTCAGTCATTTTCTTATTTAAAGAACCCCTTTAATGCCGTCTCCTGTGGCTTGTTGGTGACCCAGATTAAGGTGGTTCCACTGTGTTGGCTTATCAGACCAGTGCTTACCTGTACTTTCCATAGTATGAAGGGACCAGGAGTATTTCTGTGTATTTCTGTGTTCTGCCTACATAGGATGTTAGTCTATTGCAGTGCTACCTCCTACGTTAACTTCCCTAGTACCCATTTATGTGCCTGGGTGGGGAAACTCAGAGAGGCATTGTTGGTAAGGTGAAGTCTGCGTCGGGCAAGTGACCAGTCCATGCCGACAGAGCTTATACCACGGTTACTGTGACACAAAGTGGCTAGGAGTATTTCTACTCCCCCTGGATGGGATGCTAGTCCATCACAGGGTTACCTCCAGCATTAATTTCACCGGTACCCATTTATACACCTGGGTGGGGAGAGGCACTGTGAGAGTTAATTGTAACTTGAAGAGAGTGTGTCTTGTCCAAATCTTGTCCAGAGTCAGGCACACTAATCATGAGACCACAATCACAAGTTGCAATGACATGTAATTGATATGCTCATTAAAAGGGGCTAGAGTGTAGTCCTCAATTCAGTCACGGTATTTTCAGTTATTTTGACCACGTTCAAAATCTCCTTTAAATTGAAGAAAACCTGAAAATAGTTGTTTACTAAGATAGAAAAACACCAAAGAGATACTAATAAACCATAGAGGAACAAGGATGATTACGAATGGAGAAGATTAACACGGATTACAAACGACGAACTTGAAACATTTAGGCTATACTTTTCAAGATGCGCAAACCGTTAAGTAGCTCCTCTAAGATACGTTAATCACAGAAAAACCCAAAGACGTTAAACACATTGTCCATAAGCTTGAGGGCAGCGTCAAATTGCCCGTTCATTTAGTATTTATTCAAAATGTTATTTTGTTTTTACTTGTGATGGCAGTTGAAGGAAGAAAAAGAACTTTTCCACTTACTGGACCATACATTCCTGCACCGTATACATCTTCCGACTCTGAGAAGTCCAATGAGATGCCTAGGAACAGTGCAACATCAGGTACTGTACTAAAACAACACAGACATCTTAGCTCTTTTTTTTGTAGATTACAGAGCTTGAGTGGCAGCATAAGTTACTAAAACAATACAGATATCTAAGTTCTGTTTTTTTACAATACTGAATGTGAGCTTGAGTGGTAGGTCGACAAAACGCAAAACTTTGAGGCAACTATAAACGCCATTAGAAATAAAGGGCGATTTCTCTTATTGTCTTCACATACAGGTAATCATGTGGCCACCAACACGTCTGTTGTATAGGGGAATCCTTGTTTACAATATTTGCCTCATTACCATAAGCAATTAAGTTTCTGATGGAACTTCAAATAAATCGGTTCTGAATATTGAAAGGTCATAGTACGATTATGTCTACCAATGAATAGATCCTTTGCATAAATGGCGCCTAAATTTGAATGACAATAGTTTATACATCCTTAGTCTCGTACTCCTGTTTCAAGAGAAAGGATTTTTTCACACGAATATGAGGCTAAGGATGTATAAGTATTGTTATTTAAATGTAGGCGCCATTTATGCAAAGGGTCTATATGAGCCCGATTTATTGAATACTCTTTGTGCAACGCGGGTTTAAAAACTCAAAATTATACAAAGAATGTATGAGCTCATTAGCGCTTTTGCTACCCAGAAATTTTGCAGTTTTTGAAAGACAATTTCTCCTTGAATATCACACCCAAAGAGCTAAAACTTTCACCATGTATTACGTTTCACCAGCTCTTAAGCTGCCTGGAGTCAATTCATATCTAACTTGTTTCCTTCTGTACGCAAAGCCGTATGCAAATGAGCAAAAATGCAAACAATGACGTCAGCATGAATCCTTATATATCCAATCAGATTGCGAGTTTGTTAATATCCAGTCACTAGGTAAAAGGTAAAAAAGGTGTCAGTTGCGCCCATGGCATGTTAAATCTTTTTAAACTCTCAAGTTCACGATGTTTACTTGCTATTTGCATTATGTTACTAAATACATTTTACTTATAACTTTGCTTTTGATCTATGTCTTTCCTGCATGTACAGTCGAACCCCCACAGCCAGGATTGTTTTCCCCGACCATCGGCTGATTAATACATTGGACTCTTATTGAAACAGCCATTTAATTCTGCCTCAGGGGGCCCTTTGTAGGGAGATTGAAGGGTATTTTATTTTTATTAATCGGTCTTCGTAAAGGGACTCAGTCACGGTATTTGGAGTTATTGTGGCCACCTATAAGTATTAAGTTACCTTTGAATTGAAGGGAACCTGAAAATAATAGTTTGCTAAGGTAGAAAAGCACCAAAGAGATAATACTAAACCATAAGGAAACAAGGATGGCTAAGGAAGGAGAAGATTAACACGGATTACAAACGACGAACTTGAAAAATTTAAGCCACACTTTTCAAGATGCGCAATTCGTGACGTAGCTCCTTAAATTTTTACTGTTTATTCTTCTCTAGCTCCACATCACCTGCTGTCTCTACAGTCTCATTCAACCTCCATTCAAGGGCAGAGTATGACATCACCAAGAGATGAGGGCCTGCTGTTAATGCAATCAACCAATCAGAACGCTTCTGAGCAAGCCTATCATCCGGGACTGAAGAGAGCGCGCTGGGAGTCTGGAGGCAGTGAGTCGCCAATAGAAAGTGGTAAGGACAGATGCTGTGCGCATACATGTAGTTCCATTACGTCAGAGCTCCTTTCTGAGGAATACTGATAACCGAACCAACCTATAATCGCAACATAAACTAAAAAAAATTGTTTGGACTTTCAAATTTTGGTCAGAACTGAATTTCGGAACAAATGATTCATCTGAGAATTAAAAATGCCGGATTTTTCTCCACAGATAACTTTGCGATGAGAGTTTTCTAACATAGTTGAAAGTATTAAGTACTATATAGCCATATCTTCAACACTATCATATCTGTTAGTCATCTGAAGGAACTAGTCGTGAATGATCAAGACTACAGTGAAATCCTGATTTTTCAAACCTCCCGATAATTCGAAACAATTTTTTGCTCTTTCGGTGAAAGAGTCAGAAGAAATTTACCTTTAGCCTTTTTAAAAGGCTTAAGAATGCTTCGGTCTGTTACACAAACTCTACTGCAATTTACACGGTAATTCATTTTGTAGTTTTAGTATATTATAATGTTGAGTGGCGTAAAACCAAAACCAAACCAATTACTGACCTATTAGACTACTCAGCCAATCTCAAACGGTAGTAAAACCAAAACCAAAACCAAAGTAACTGTCTGATTACTTCCGACACTCAATTGAAAACCGAAAATCCCATCCAAGGGAGAGTAGAAATATTATTCCTAGTCGCTCCGTGCTACAGGAATTTGAGATAAGCGCCGGCCTGATGGGCCACTTGGCTCGTATGCAGAACTTACATTTACCTTACCTTTCAGTGATAAGGTTTAAAATGCCCGTTAAGTCCGGAATGGATCTTAATTACAGTCTGTCTAAACTGCTTTTCAGATGATCAATCCAGTGACACTGCAAGATCTGCGTCAGGATCTGATGTAGGAGAGCTGCCGTCCGAACCCTGGCTTACCACGGCATGCGGTGTTCGTCCTGTACTCCTGTTATGCCAGCATTCCATACCCAAGATGTCCTGCACTGTGGAGGACATTATCATCAGTGACCTTCTCGTGGGGTGCTTTGACCCTCCTCTCGTCTCAGACCGTAACCAGTTTGGCAACATTTCTGGTGTATACAGCACTGCCCCGACTTCTTTATCAGAGAGGCCATTTTACGGTAGCGTACCGTGTCTTACTACACAGATGGCAGTGCTTCTCATGGTGCAGTATCTGTCGCAGTTCGTGGACGACGATCGCATCAGTCGGGAAGACGTGGAATCTTTACTACAAGATGCCAGGCTGGAGCTGACGGCGTCCGTCCAACAACAGTCTCATCTACTCGCTCAGAGCAATGCAGTGACACACGTTCAGCTTCCAGTGCTTGCAAGTCTCACTGCGGCCAACTCGAAAGGACGAGTCAAAATAGTGTCTTCACCCGTGTCGCTTGATAACGCCATTTTTAGAGCTTTGAAGTTCGTCTTGGAAATTCACAGACACAATCAATCCAAATTTCCCAAAGTACCCGTTCCTGACTTTATCTTTGTCTTAGCCACTTCGCAAAAGAAGTCGCCCGAGTTTTGCTTGCTAGTCACGAGCGTCCTTCAGGCGAAGTATCTCTCAGAGGCCATGATTGGTCATCCAGTTGGAGCGCGGATTGCGGACAATCTTGGCAGACTTGAGCAGCTTTTTAAATTGTCCAGTGACGCTCTAGAACAGATGATCAGTAACTTTGAGGAAGCAATGGGTCAAGGGCAATTTGTTTTTGTTCCATTCAATGGTTTTGCGAGGACAAAGGTGATTGCAGACGAGGCTGCGAGATTGGAGCCTCGGGCTCCAGCGTCCATCTACCCGCACCAAAAACAAACCTTGTTCGCCAGCCAGCATCTGATTGCTAAGCAACTTCTTGCTCAAGTGTGTTCCATTGGAGAGAACATTAATTCTCTGGACCTGAACAGTTTCACGAGTGTGTCAACGGCAATCATTGTACCGCCTTTGACAGCACTTTTCAACCAAACTACTCAAAGACTTTGCAAGGCAGGACTCCTGGCTGAGCTTGATTTAGAAACTGCCGACAAAGCAGCATCGTTCAATACGGCTGCAAAGTACGTAATCAAACACAGTGGGATGGACGAAACCCAAGAGGAGTTGTTAAAGCTTCTTGAGCTTGTACAAGGTCAGCCCAGGGTGCTGTTTGTGGTGGTGTTTGATCAGGCGCAGTTCTACGCCAGTCCTCATGGAGTTCTCGATCTTCCGTACTACAAAGAGTTTTTAGAGGCTCGTAATGTGATTACTCTTTTTGTGACTGCAACGCCTTACCTCTTTCAGACCAATTGCTCCTTCATTGATCCAAGTAATGAAGTGTATTGGTCTGATATTCGAACCGAGTCAGGTCAGTATTCAGTTGATTTCCTTATTGCTTCCAACAGTTTTAAGTTCAAAAGTGAAATTTGTCTCTGGATATACATGAAGGTTTTGAGCGGATTCAATTGAGTGTCTTGTTCGCATTTGTTTTGGTTTTGCGCCACCTCGCTAAGCGATTGGCTGAAAAAGCTCGCGCCACTAAATCATCTAATCATGGCAAATCGTGACTCGCGCGTAAACGTTTTCCCGCGCTTTATACCAGCTACATGTATTTGGTTCGAGTTTTGATTGGTTCACTGGATTGTCTTTGTCCTTTGTGATTGGCCAGAGTGATAACCCTGATTTTGGTTTTACCACACTCTATTGAAAACCACGTTGTGTTTGCTGATTTCATTACCATTTTTAATGTGTCCTTAGAAGAAGGAAAGAAAGAGCGCGATAGTTTCAATCTTGGTTCGTTTTCATTCCTAAATGTTTTCAACTTGCCCCGAAGATTTATTCTATGTTGCGTTAACGATTTGCAACATTGAAGAAAACCTTTTGTTGTGACGGTAAACCC
>Ga0126338_10001529_pt1 | contig 15087 bp, 10 predicted proteins | sample OrbCmetagenome_2_FD_92529 | JGI IMG/M metagenome (GOLD analysis project Ga0126338, IMG submission 92529) | Coral microbial communities from Petempiche,Puerto Morelos, Mexico - Orbicella C C metagenome | ecosystem: Host-associated > Invertebrates > Cnidaria > Coral | place: Petempiche,Puerto...
GTGGGTCTTCGTTTTAGACCGGTGGGTCTTCGTTTTAGACCGGTGGGTCTTCGTTTTAGACCGGTGGGTCTTCGTTTTAGACCGGTGGGTCTTCGTTTTAGACCGGTGGGTCTTCGTTTTAGAACAGTGGGTCTTCAGTTTAGACCACAGGGTCTTCGTTTTAGACCACAGGGTCTTAGGTCTTCGGTCTTCGTTTTTGACACATCCTAAAATAAGAGTGAATGTATAGACTGCCTGCTGGGATTTAAAAAGGTGTCAGTGGCAGTTGAAAAGAGTTAGCCATTAGTGGAAATTTGACTATATTAGCAAACACACCGATAGACACGTTAAGCTGGAAGACCTGCTTGTTTGCAGTCCTGACAGGTTGCAACTACTTGCAATTTTACTGAAGTCAAAGGTGGTCTGGTTGTGTCTTTCGTTTGCTTTCTTTTTTTTTCTTTCTCAAACATGAGTAATGTACAACTTAATTTAGAACTTAAGCTCTGAATCAAATTTTCCTTTGAGGTGTAAACAACTGCACAAAATGTCCGGTCATCCAACGATTTAGATCTGAATGTCTCAAACTCGGATTTAAAACACTGTGAGTCTCAGTCTCGTAATTTAAAAAGTCAAAATGTCTCAGGCTCGCAAAGAAAAACACTACTTCTTCTCGCATTTACCGTTCACCACCCCTTTTTTGCAAAATGTACACTTTTTTAGGGGTGTGGTTGTCACTTGTTTATACACTGATTAGTTTTATCATAGCAGGCTCGCTTATGGTCTTAATTTTGTGCTAGGTTGCATTGCTAATGCAATTCTGGAAATTCTGTCATTCATAGATCTGTCAGATGGGAAGGCTTAGGACATTTCCTGAGGAGAATGCCGAAGCAAGGGAGAGACTAATAAAGGGAATGATACTGAGAAGAGGTTGTGATATTGATGGCGGAAATGTACCTGAAACGTTAATAAAGGAAAGGGACAATCCTAATTTGCAAACGCCATTTAACAGAATTGGCAAACAATCTGTGGAAGAAAGTGGTTTGCTTGAACAACATCATCTTACATCTAGTGACCACAAGGAGAGGAACAGCATTGATATTCATGAAGATGAGCTTCAGCAACACAGAACCGTCAATGATGACAAGTTGAGTTGTAAGACTGGGTGTTATTCAAATACTTGTCCTTCTCAAGTATCATCCTCCACTTTCCAGCCTCGTCCATCTAAGGAATCAATGAGAAACTGTACAGCCTTGGATAGATCACTGAAAGACCTTATTGTCAATACTGTGGCAAGAAAATTATTGGACTTGCCTCTTAAAAGTGACAAGTCAGCAAACATTTCACACACTACTTTAGAGGTAGACAAATGGACTCCAAGTTCTGCAGCTTATGCTTCCAAATGGCGAAAAGGAGGTAAAGATTGTCTTGTTTCTTAACTTTAACAATGCACATCTGGACTCCACGTTTGTTAGTACACTTAGTAATACAGGCAGTATCAGTTAAAACCCCTCACCTGTAGAAAAGTTTTAAGTTGAATTCCTCTCATATGTTAATACATGATTCACCTGTAATCAATGACTAATTAATAGTTTGGTGCACATAGGGCGAGGGACATGCTGCACAAATAGAGCTCAACGCAAGGATGGTTGTTGCTTCACATGTCTCACAGGGGTCTTCACGCACAAACTTAAGACTTAGCCTGCAAGCAGGCTCTAATATCATTGGTAGTATGAACAAATGAGCAAAGCTGTCGATGAACAAAGCGAGAGTCGGCTGAAGCGTCTCTCGCAACTTTCCACTTTGCTCCTGCCGCAACACATGGGAGCCTGCTCACAGGCTAACAAACACTAAGATCATCATTATTAAAGCCGAGCAGAAAGTAACTATATGTTAGCAGCTCTTTGACTTCACCTGTTAAAGTCATTGTTGTTATTGTCCTTGGCAATCTCTTGATATTGAGTTAGATGTCTACTTGGTAGTGCTCAGTTGATGACTGAGCAGTAAGAGGCAAATTCGTAGACAGATGGGACATCTGAACTGTGGGTTGGAGCTGTGCTAGCAGCCTGTTGTCTCTCTACATATTCTTGCTGACAGAAGTCTCTCGCTACGTTTCTTCCTCTGTTCCTCATGTTAAAGGAAAGCCAGAAGCTAAGAAAGAGTAACAATAGAACAGGAAGAAGACATGCAGTTTTAAAGTGATAAAACAGTGTAGTTTACAGAGCAACTGTGGATTACTGTTACTTGTCTTCACTTTTATTTTCCTAGAGTTCTGGTGTAAATCTCAAATGTACAGTTGCGACGTGAAAGTAATCTGCTGCATGTGGACCCTATATATAAACTGATGACATTGTTTGACTTTGATACTAAAGAGCTACATGCTTTTTTTAAAGCTACAATCCTGGTCAAAAGTCTAGGGACACTTCGCACTTTTGCCAGCATATGGTCTTTCTGTCCACCTCCCCATCCCCACCCCGAGCACAATGTTGATGTTGATTCATCCAAAATAGACCCACTATTGCAACATTGTTTTGAGGGGGAGCGGGGTTTGGCAAATTAAATAATGACTTCCCACTTCACAATAATGTGTCACCTGTTGTCATTTTGTCCCAAGGACTTTTGGCCAGGATTGTAGATTGTAGCTGCGGCAAGTCAGTGCACTACATTTGTCATTCTTCCTTTGGGCTAACAGTGTCAAGCATATCTCGCACTGTGGTAAACTGTGGCATTATGTCTGTCAGGTGAACTGCAACTTTCTGAAGTAGCAATGTTGTTTGGAGGAAGTACTTTGCTTCAACTCAAGAATGAATGTGGCGGACTTCAGACTCTACTGCGTAACCATTATTACATTTTCAAAGGTTCGTTAAACTTTTTCTTACAATTATACATTGAATACATGTGACCCTGAAAGGCAAAACGGACACTAATGGTTATCCGTTCCAAAAGGTTAACCAGTCGTTATCCATTTGTTACCGGTTCGAATGTTTTGCGTATCCATTCGAACGGTTCTGACGTCCATTCAAAGTTAATTGCAACATCCGTTCGAACGGTTCTCGCATCCGTTCAAATGGGTCTGACGTCCGTTTGTACAGTTATTGCATCTGTTCGCCAACTAGAATGTCCGTTCAAAGAATTGCAACAACCGTTCGAACGGTTTCAACATCCATTCTCAATGTATCCATTCAAAAGGAGAAATTAAATTGCAGTCAATATCAAATTTTTTTCAATATTATGTATTGACTAGGTAAGCTCTTGCCAAAGAGTCTATTTTAGTCAAGAAAACAATTACTGAACAAAAATTTGGTGCTTATTAGCAGGGAAAAGATCACAGCTGTTGTTAGTTACATGCACAGCCATGCGTGTGACTGCAGTACTGTTGTCATTTTGCCATGATGGCAACAGTTGTTATGACAATCAATGTTGTTACAGATCATTCAACACGACAATTCTAAAATGGCTGAGCTTGAAATTGACAACTCTGATGAGATTGTACAAAAGGTGAAGAAATTCATGCAGGAAACTTGCAGTTGTGCTCTTGGTTTAAATGGTCGCCCATGTTCCGATCAAGTTACAGAGGAGACGGTTCTTTACAATTTGAATAACTGCCTTGAGCTTTCTAGCACGGAACTCAACCTTATCATCCTGGCAAATATTCAAGTATTCACAAAGAGAGAAAAGGTTGGCAACAAAAGAAGCAGGAGTCCTCAGTGTAGTTTTATTTACCAAACGAGCCCCATTTGCAAGGAGATGTTCTTACACTTGTACAGAATTGGTTATTCCAGGTTTGAAGATTAAAAGAACATTATCAGGAGCACGGAATTTTCCCAACAATTCACAGAAACACCAAACGTGTGCCAGGAAATGCAATGTCTGAAAAATCTCTCGAAGCAATCCATGCACGTATTGAAAATTGTGTGGAAGAAAATGCCATTGTGCTCCCTAGCTAGCAGGATTCCTGGATTTAAAAATGAAGAAATCAGACTCTTATCTTCGTCGGAGACAAAAATGAGCATGTGGAAAGAGTACGAAGGAACTTGCAAGACCTCAAATGAGAAAGCCGTAAGTTACAGGAAATTCTTGCAGCTGTGGGATGAGTTTTATCCTGATGTGGCAGTCGCTAAACCTATGACGGATCTTTGTTTAAAGCTTGTCAACAAAACACCACAAAACTACAGCGAGCTGCCCACCTCTCGGATGAAAAAAATCAGAGTGTGTAAAGGTTCACCAGGAACACTTGAACACTGCGCAAACTGAAAGAGAATTCTACAGAAATTCGTGTAACGACTGCGAAAAAAATTCTTCAAACACTTGACACTGACACTTTGCTTAACTGTGAAACCCGCAGACCCTGTTCTTTAAATGCAACAATACATTACTCCTTTGACTTTGCACAGCAAATACACGTACCAAGCAATCCTCTACAACTGGGACCGATATATTTGAAGACTCTGCCAAAATGTGGAATTTTTGGAGTTATGTGCGTAGCGATTCCTCGCCAAGTTAACTTTTTAATTGACGAAGCAGTCTCCAAGGGAAAAGGAACAAACGCAATGATCAACTATGTGCATTATTATCTCGAACACTACTGACTTGGAGAACAGCATGCTCATCTTCATGCCGACAACTGCGCCGGCCAAACCAAAAATGATTTTTTCCTTTGCTACCTGGCTTACAGAATTTTGTTGGAACTTTACCACTCAATTACATACTCATTTCTAATAGCGGGACACATTATAAGTTTGGCCCCGATCGGTGCTTTGGGTTAATCAAGAAAGTTTACAAAGTAACTTATATCTCATCACTATACGAATTTGCAAGATTGGTCAAGAACTCCAGTAACCTAAACAAGGCACAACTCATTGGAACGCACGATGGCAGAATCATCGCACCTGTTTATGACTGGGCTTCCTTCCTTGGCCAGTATTTCAGAAAGTTACCAAACATCAAGAGCTACCATCATTTCAGGATTTCCGAGCAAAACCCTGGAATGGTTTATTATAAAGAATTTGCAAACAGTCTTGAACGTTCTTTCATGTTTTTGAAAGATCTCGTGGTTCTTCCACCTTCAACCACTACTCCTCCGGTTATTGAACCAAATGGATTGAGTGGAGAGCGTGAGCTTTATCTTTACCGTGAGATAAGTCAATTTTGTAAGCCAGTAACAGAAGACATTGTAGCTCCTGCCCCTTTTTAAACTGCCACGTGAATAAAAAATGGTCGAATGACTCTTGCAAAATGAATAACAAAACATAGCCATTCCTCCAATGAGAACCCAGGGATTTTGACCCAATGGCCAAAGATTCGCATTATTAAAAGGCCTCAGCACCACGCTCGTTCAGTGCAGTTTGTCAGCAAATCTAATCATGGCACTTGCGTTGCGTCAAGTTTGTAAAGAAACAAAGAAGCAACTTTCCAAAACATTCTACTTTGCCATGGAAAGGAAGACTGGTATTGTGCCTACCTGTAAAATTGTCGGCTCAGACAAGGATACGTTATGTGAAGGCAGTATCGATCGTAACTGTTAACTGGCAAGGGAAAAAAGTACAGGCCAAAATTCTGGCATTATGTGGTAAGTTCAACTTCCATGCTTTCTGTCTCGAATGTGATCTTAGTGAAATTTAGGCTACAGTTTCTAAGTAGTTTTCATGCTAAATGAATAGGGTAATGAAGTTGTGATATTTAACATTTCGATAAAAAATAGGTTTTATGTAGCTTTCATTGTTACTAAATCTTCATTGTTGTTGAGTTATCGAGAGTTGAGGAGATTGGCGAGTACGTCTCTGCAAATTTACAGTTTGTGCTATCATCGCCAAAGATTCGAGAGTTATTTTGTACTTCATCTACATTGATCGATTTAGTAAAACATCAATTTTTCGAGTCAAACATTGTGTGCGATCATAGCATGACACTTTCTATGTTGCTCTGAGAGCTAGCAACGTCATACCTGTTATACTATGCATTCGTTTAACATACGTTAAACCATGACTTTGATTTTTTGCAGATCATGAAGATGTCCTTTGCAGTAAAGACAGAGAATGGTGTAGGCTAAATCTGCCAGATGCCTTGGAGCCCCCTTCTGACGATGTTGAAGAAGAGCTACCCAGGAAAAAATTCAAGAACACCCAACCCCAGGTTAGTCATGACTATTTGGATTGCATCTATGAATCGGTTTAAAGTGAAATGACTTGTGACAAAACAACAAGGTGGCTTCATTTTACATCAACAAAACCCTGATTAACTTAGATGCTGTAAAATTGTCTCGCCATTTGATCAACACAACATAATTATAATTAGCGACCTTACGATATCAATGAAAACGTAATTGAAAAACTGAGTTCACTTCCTTTCTACATGATTTATAAAAAGTTGGGGCATTAAGTTCAGAGGAATACGGTACAATTTATCGCCTTGCCGTTCGAACGGCAAGGCGTTCAAACATTCAAACCACATTCTTTGCAGAATTTTTTCTGTTCGCATTCAGTGTTTTTGTATGCGTTTATAAAATTAGCATGTATGGCCACTAAACGAATCAGTAACGTACCACGCGTGATTAACATAAATTGTCATAGTCAAAAAATGGTCGTTTGTTTAAAACCTCTGGAGCGTTTCTGTTTGAAAGGGTTTGTAGATACACTTAGCATCAGCTGAAGTTCGCGAAAAAAAATATTATGTCCACTTATTGGTGGTTTTATTTACTCTTTCTGAGTAGGAAAATAAAGAATCCCCCTCAACAGCGAATCCCAGCCTCGCACAGAATCCGTATGCGTCATTCTTGGCAGAACAACGGCAGAGCGAAATAAAGTGGGCCACTGATCGAGAAGCCAAAAGGACAAGAGAAGAACTGAATGAGCACGTGGTAGAAATCCATTCCTTAAAGGAACAGCTGCAAGCAAAAAACAGAGAGTGTGATCTTCTAAAGAATCAGTTGGAAAAGACTAATGCAGTGGTGACAGAAAACCATTGAAACGAAGATCTTGCAAAGGTAGGCTTTTATATGAATTGTCATTGTAGTAATACAATTCAAGTAGGTTGTTTCTGAGAAGTTGTGAGGGGTTCCATTTCAAATAAGTAGTATGCTCAAACGTAAGAAAATTGACTATGTATGCTGGCCATTCTTGACCTTGGTGTATAAATAAACGAACAATTATTCTTGTCACAAGGTCTGAAAAATTTTGTAAACGAAGCTTTCGACTCTATCACACAGTCTTCATCAGCGATTAAAGTGAGCTTACATTGTCACATGAATGCAAATTGTTTAATCACGTGACAACAGATGGTCAAAAATGGCGGAAGATCATAGTGTCAGAACATCTTAAAAGAGTCTTTAGGGCACAAGACATCCACACATACCACGAGCCTAATTACAACACGCTGAGGTCCATCTTAGTCCATCCAAAAGACAGGACACCAACTGAAAAGGAGACGGGCGTGGTATACGACATCACATGCAACGATTGCAGAGAGCATTACATTGGCGAGACAGCGAGAACTCTGGAGAAGCGACTGGGTCAACATCAGAAACAAACAACATCTGCAATCTGGGAACACCAGTCTCAGGCCAACCACGAGATCGACTGGGAAGGAGTCAAGATTCTTGATAAAGAGTCGGTAGATATCAAAAGGAAAATCAGGGAGGCCATCCATATCAGACATCAACGCCCAACACTGAACAGAGATGGAGGCTATGATCTTCCCACCATTTTTGACCATCTGTTGTCACATGATTAAACAATTTGCATTCACCTGACAATGTGAGCTCACTTTAATCGCTGATGAAGACTCTGCGATACAGTCGAAAGCTTCGTTTACAAAATTTTTCAGACCTTGTGACAAGAATAATTTTTCGTGTAAGAAAATTGATTTTAATTAACCGTTCATGCAAAGGGAGCTTTCAATTAACAGTCTCACTTGTAGGCCCTCTTTTTGTGGACAAAACCAATATCAGGTCAAAATGACACACCTCTTCAGTGAGTGACCCAGACATATTCAGAAAGCAAGACCAAGGGTCATAGGTTCAACTCCTGTTGGAAGAGCTCGGATTTTCTTTTTTTGAGTACGCCTGGGTCTCTTACTCGAGAAGCCTATCCTCATTTATTCAAGACCTGGTTGTTCAAAGCACGATTGAGCTAACCAAACTTTAGTGAAAATTTTTCTTAGGTTTTTGCAGAATTTTAGACAGTTTTGCTGTTTACATTTTATTCCTTTCAGTCTCCCCTTACCCTAAGATAAAATCCTCTTAATGTTAGCACTAATGTACGTTTCTTTATCAGAAAAATCAAAACCGAGTTTAAACAAGACGCATGTCTGCGTGAACTCAGGCATTTTAGTGCAGTGTGCACTATTGGGATGGTTATGGGGGCTGCCTGCTGCTGAGGCACTATTGCGCTATGGCCTTATGGCGCTAAGGTGTAAACTTTAATGTTTGTTTAATTAATCAATTTCAATTAATTAATTAGTCTAGAGGCAAGGAAGTGGTGGGAGTGGGGTGGTAAAGGTACATGTGTACTCTACGTAAAACATGTTCCATCGCCGTCAGTAAGGTGTGAACATTGCAAAGCTATATATTTGTTTCAGGTAACCCCTTGCTCTCCTTGTGGTACCATTCTCTTTGCTCTAAACGCATGCGTAGATTAGCTGGCGTTCGTAGCTTCTATATTAGGTGGAGGATACATTGCATACAGAATCACACAAATGTTGAGTGGTTTTCCTTATGGTAGAACTCAACATGTAAGACACATGCATTCTAGCATTGTTAGTTACCATCTTTCCATGCAGTATTTTATATGTCATGTCATGTGACCAAGGACGTCAGTTATTTTTCAGGTAACGCCAATCGTCCCTTTTTATTGCAACAGTGAAACATTACTGTGGCTGCGTAGCTTTTAGAATTACACACAAACCAGTTCAACAAATATCATCTGCTGTTTTCAATCTACAATAGTGTGTTTGTCAGGGTTCAAATGTATTGCTTTTCCTTAGCAGCTTGCTTATTTCTTGCCTTAATTGTGTCTGTAAGAGAGACCAAAAAGTTCCCAAGTTAGTGGCTGTAATACTCCGCAAATTGTAAATTTGTGACAAAAGAAACCAGGAAAGTGCTCAAATATTGCTGTAGACTCCGTGGCACCTAATGAAAGTGCAAATTAATTTAATCAGTCTTTTAGGAGACATATCGGCCAAGTAGCACTGTTTATCTTCAATACTTTTCTTTGAAATGCTTAGAACTCAGCCATCAATATCATTGTGTGTTAATTTTGAATTGTTTTATTGTTAACAACAAAGGTGGCAACAGATAAAGAAAGTGGTATTTCATGACTATCTGACAATTAAATTAGTTCTTGTTCGTCGGTGATAAGAAAATTTGCATTTTTAGTAAAACAACATCGTTTGACTGTTCCATTTCTTCATCACTACATCAGATATTTAACTTTCTTTCATTTACCTGCAAAATACAAGCACATCTTCGGTGTGTTTTGGAGTAAACAAGGGTTTCATATTACATGCCTTTGCGAGGAAAACAAAAGTGTCAAGTTACAAAGCTGGCGTGAAGAGCTAAATTGTCATGTTTGCTACTTCAACATATTGAATTTAAAATGAACGAAAGTCAACATAAAACACCAGTAGTGATTTGTACGTAATTTTTGGACTGTGAATGAAAATACAACCTTGAAACATACACACTGCAAAGGGGAAAAGCACTAGCAGACTACCAAGGTAGAAACAAACCGGAAGTGAACCGAGCAAGGGTGACTACTTATGGGACTACTGTGCCAGAGCTATCAATTGTGCTCTGCACTATCTGAGATTGTCTCACTAATTTAGGACAACACGACACTTTCATGTTGTTACTGCCTCATTCGTTATGAACTAGCAAAGTTGTGACCTGGATGCGCAAGTTTACATTGTAAAACTTTGGAATGCCAGAGTTTTTTTGTTTTGGTTTGGTTTTTTTTCAACCTATTGACGCTTGCATAAAATTGCACGCGACCCACCCCTGATTCCCTGGCATTTTTGTCAGAGCAAGCGTAAGCACAAAAATAAACCATATGTGCATATATCATATCATATACCATATCCGCTTATTTAAAGTTGAATAAATGAAGGGCCAAAATATTTTTAAAAAAGTCAACAAAAAGGACTTAACTTGATGTGTAAAACTGATAAGAAAATAAGAAATTATAGTCTTACTTTTTCTCTGCTTCGCGACAATAATCGAGAAAATTGAATGCGCAAAAATGAGTTAATTAAAATAAAACCGAATACAACAGAATTTCCATTCTTTTACTATAACGGATAACATTTCAGAAAACAACGGAAAGTGTAAGCGAAAAGCACATGTAAAAACCAATTTAAAAATGTGAAAAAAGATTATTTCTTCCCCATGGGACGAAATATTACAGCGCAGTGAAAGAAAGATGAAAGTTGTAAGTCAACAAGCCAATTATTTTGAGATATATCGTATGTCAACAGAGGCGCCACGATTAATAGTCATGACATTATGCTGTTGGCAGTTGCGTTACAATTTTAGCCGTTTATAAGACAATGTACGAGAATGCTTCGAAAATTGCTCTAAATGATACGTGTAGAAAGGACCACCTGTGATGTCAACTGTGTTAAAATTAGTACCCGCTTAGTTCTTTTACCAGGAATTCTGTAGTAGCTGAATGAAACTCCAAAAAATATATTTGAACAAAGCGAATAAACTAAACAAACAAACTGCAGAGGTCACCCTAAATTAAACATGCAGAAATCCAATTTGTAAAAAAACTGTTCACTTTTAAAACATCAAATTCCCAAATTAAGGCAACCAAATGTAAGAAACGTGACGGGAAGTTCAATAACAATACATTTTGATCCACGATAAGGCCAAAAAAAAAATTATCTAAAAGCAAAAAATGTTCAAAATTTCGCAGACGAGCTTCTCAGCATAACAGCGTGTTGAAATTAATTCCTCACGCTAGCTTATTATGCTGACGACTTTTGCAGGCATTTTATCGGCTCTGGGTTTACCAATCGTTCTAAAAGTGGAATTCAACTTCAAAGTAATACTGCACATTACCATTTTTGTTTTCTAAAGTCCAGGAAGCTGCTTTTAATCTGCGTATTCAAAACTTAATCTTACTTGAAAACGCTCCGATCATTGTGTTTTCGTGGCAGTTAAAGGAAAGAAAATCTTCAACAGAAAGGTTTGAGCATTCTGTACAGCTTGATCTTCCATTCTGGGGCTATCTAAACATTTACTTGTGTTTTTCCTCCTTTCCATTTTTCAAGTCCCGAAGAAGTAATTAAAGGAAGATCAGAGAGTCATTCTGGTCCCCAGAGGCCACGCTCCTTTTGGTCAGCAGCATAGCATCGCACGTGCATGTCAAAGACTTGACTGCGATTTGTGACTGAACGAAAAAAAAAAAAAAAGCGAAGCCAGAATTTCAACTCAGGCGTTTCCTTTGGAAAGCCGGAGTAATTATGGTCCTGGATTAGTGCGAACTGTCTTCGGAACAACCGGCATCACATTTGTTACAATGATATCAGGTCATTTCAAAACATTTGCAATCCCTCTGCGTATAAGTCCTGGCATTAGGCTAGACTTCATATCAACACTACCAAAATATATTAGGCAGTTGTTTGAGTCCGAATCCAGCTCAAAACCGGGATTTACCAGTAGTTAAACTTTTACTTCTGTTGGCCAAAAAAAAATAACACACTTTTCTTTTTATCTCACGAACAGGTAAGGGAAAACATGGAAGACATCCTTGAAGCACTGGATGACAAAATGAGCATGACGATGTCAAGAATAGATTAGCGCCTAGACACTTTGGAAAATACGGTGAGATAGCAATCTTATTTCTTGTACATGTTAAAAGGTGGCCGTGTTTTCACGAGCAGTTTTTCAGGTTGCTTAGCGAGTGACAACTGGAAATCCCGTGAAAACAGTTACTTTTCCAACTCGCTTAAAGTTAAGCAAGGCGGAAAACTTCAATGGAATTCCCATTAAATTGTAGCTTAAGCGAGTTGGCCAAAATTAATTACCAACTCGCTTAAGCTATCTGGTTTGGATTTCCAGTTGTCACTCGCTAAGTGACCAGAAAAACTGCTCGTGAAAACACGGCCAATTTTGGCCAATTAGAAGTTTCTTGTGGTTATTCATCTGACAGGGCTGTCAAATCAAAATGCAACAGCTACTCGCTTCCTCACTGGAATCGCCCACAAGTCTGGTCGAAACAGCCAACAAAATTGCAGACAAATAAAATGGAATGTTTGCTTAGAGATACAGAAATGGTCACACCAAATGTTACCTACATGGTGGTTTTAAACCATGTTCTCGAACCAAAATTGTGGCCTTTCAAGCACCCACGCAATTTTTCATCTACGGCATATTTTTCTCTGCGAATGATGAAAATATGCCTCCGTTACTCCTCTCCTGCCTCTAAGTGCTAGCAATCTCAACCTTTGCTGAAATCAGTTCCTTCATCAGAGGCAGACTAATTGCATAAAAACAGTAATTAATTATAAGAAGAAAAACTTTAATACAAGCTTCGTTTGGATCTCCCGCCATATTATTCAAACCACTTTTCTCGCCAACGTGCTCTGCTCAAATTACTTTAATGAAATTTAATTTAACTTGTGAAAACACGTCTCATTTTTAAGTCGCTTAACGAAGTCTGTAAAACATAAGACCTTTGGGAATGTTAAGCGAGACAATGGTTGTCATGAAAACACAGCCATTGATTGGTTTGACCTTCTCAGTTGCTTAAAAGCTAATTAAAAAAGCAGCCTTGGTTGGATTCTGACTGAATTGTTTACATAAGACCATGTAGTGAAGAAATTCCTTGAATTAAGACATAGAAAACACACTGTAAGCTTTCCGAAATTACAAAAATTGTATTCAGATAATCCTTTCATATCTTATGGTAAATAAATTTTTTTCATGCGAATTGTGCATCATAAAAATCTTGGCCTGCGTAGCTTAGCGGTTTTTAAGCAATTTGAGCATGCTAAGAAAAAAGGGAAGCCACGATAATGAGACCTTGAAAAGGTTTTGAATGGAAATGTTTAAATTCTCCAAATTTGATTTTGAGCGGACAACAACAAAGTCTACAATTATCATTTACACCATCGAGCAAACACCGCATCGCTATAGCATCGGATAGTTTTGTTTTGATAGACTCTACAGTACCACAGTATCATCGGGTTGTCAAAAGTAATAGGGGGCGGTAACAAAAAATGCAGGTAATCCAGGCAGGCAGTTCCTCGCGGCTTCACCACTTGTTTTCGCGGCTTCGCCACTTTGTGCGCTCGCACTCAAATTGCCCAAAAAATTGTTTAAACCACCAAGCTACGCAGACTATACAAATCTTAGGCAGCGAAGTAATATTTAAACGCACTGATTTCCACTGTTGCCATGCCCTGACATTTTTGTTATATGAACTTTACTAATCCGCTTATTTGTATGACTGCTTTACATATTTGTGGAATGGCAAATGATCCTTCAACACAAATCAGACAGAAACAGTGTAATATGCCAGACAACCTTCCTGACGACCTCGCAACCATTGATGTAGACAACTTTGTGAAACTAAGTGATGACAATGCCACTCCTTTGGCCAGCCCAACACCAACTGCTCTAACACCAGCCACTCCATTAGCTGCCACGGTAACACCAGCTACTCCGTGCATCACAGACATCAGTTAGGTCTCTGTAGGTGAAGGAATTATCCGCACCTGCATGACTCCAGACAAAGTAAAGGAAGTGGAGGTGATGCAGAAAGTGGAGAAGCAAAGGCACCTTTGCGCTCTAAAACTTTTGCATTTTTTTTTCTCAAAAGAAGAGCTGAATATGAGTAATACAGAGGGAACGCATGGAAAACAGAGCTTGGATAAAAACAAACTGAACAGTTTGAAAGCAATAGTGTTAGCAAAGTTTTCCGCAGAGTCGTCAGAGGAAAAAGAGAAAATTTGGCGGGCTATTAAGGGCAAGATTGATACTAAGTGTCAGTTAGCAAGTTGTTAGTCACCACGAGTGATAGTCCACAGTCATTCATGTATGTGGCATTCATTGTGGGGGTAAGATAGGATTTCAAAAGACGCCTAACAGGATCGCATGTTTACAGTTCGATCACGTACAGTGGTTTGAATCAACAACTGGTAGATTCGCGCTACATGTGTACGGTGAATTTGTAAACTGGAAATACAGTCAAATAGGACTCCTCTGCTCCCTGTGTGACAACTAGTGTCAAATTGTTTCAAACAAACAGCAGTTTGGTTTAACTAAATCTGAAATTTTACCATGCACCAAACGAATGTTTTGAACGTGTTATAATATATTTTCGTCATTCAGGTCTCAAAGCAGTCCAGATTAGGACCAACCTCGTTCCCAGGGTCTCTCATCTTATCTTACTGGAGCGAGCGAGACCCTGGGAACGAGGTTGCATTTAAAAGCACAGCATAATTATAGTTTTCTTTTTTGATCGCAAGAATAGATAATGCATGATGACAACACCGACTAAAATGGAAATTTAAACTATAGGCCCATAAGTATAAAGATTGCCTGTTCTATTTTTATAAGCATGTAAAGCCATTTGTTCGGAACGATTTTGCAAAGCACTCAAGCCATTCGAGTGACGAACCAATCCGGAATCATGGTCAAAACACTTAACGGTTTTAGGTCCATATCAGCATGGCATTATGTTCTTTTTTTTGGATTGCAAGACTAGAAGTTCTTGAATAATTGACATCACTGATAATGCGTGATGACAACACCGACTACTATGAAAATTAACAAGCCAAAGTACAACATCGCTTGTTCAATTATAAAGCATAAGCTATCCATTCGGGACGATTTTGCAAACCGTTCAAGCAGTTTAGTCATCCGTTCGAACAGCTAACCAAACCGTTCGAATGATTTATTCATCCGTTCAAACGGTTAATCAAACCGTTTAAACAGTTTACCAATCCGTTCGAATGGCCAACCAAACCGTTTGAATAATTATTCATCCGTTCGAATGGTCAACCAAACTGTTCGAACAGTTCACGAACCGTTCGACGCCATCCGTGCGTTTTAGCCATTTGAACGGTTTTCCATTAAGGCTGGTTTCCATATGATCGCAGACGATCGCA
>Ga0126338_10001530_pt1 | contig 15086 bp, 13 predicted proteins | sample OrbCmetagenome_2_FD_92529 | JGI IMG/M metagenome (GOLD analysis project Ga0126338, IMG submission 92529) | Coral microbial communities from Petempiche,Puerto Morelos, Mexico - Orbicella C C metagenome | ecosystem: Host-associated > Invertebrates > Cnidaria > Coral | place: Petempiche,Puerto...
CCAGGAGGACCTGGAGGTAACGTATCAGAACACTTTACATTTGCTTAACATCCTGGATTTCCTTGTCAATGGTATTTGACGCTTTTTCTTGATTTATCCAATTTCTCTATGCAATTTTCTCGTTTTCTTTCTTCTACCCACCTTGCATACGGAGGCTGCGCCCGCAATACGAGTGGCAGTCAAAACTAAGCTGTCCTATTGAAACGACACTCTAATAGTCTTCTTCCTGGAAGCTAACAAAAATAAAGACAATGCTTAAGTTGTTTTAGCCTCTTCTAATAATTAACTTGAGAATTCCGGATTTAATTTGACGGGGCATGCGAGGTGTGGCATCACATTTTGCTAGTTCTCGTTGTTGCTGTTTTGCCATTTGGATACGACTTAGACATATTTTGACTGAATTAAGCATCAGCACCATTGTAGGAGGCGACGTGGCCGAATGGTTTGCCCGCCGAACTCCGGATCGGGTCCGGGTTCGAGCCCTGGCGGGAGCCATCAGGTTGTGTTCTTCAGTAAGACACTGAACTCTCACAGTGCCTCTTTCTACCCGGGTGTGTAAATGGGTACCAACGAACATGCTGGGGGGTGACCCCCTGAGTGTGCTAGCTCCGGGGGTAGTAAAACACTGCTAGTCACTTCATGCTACTGAAACCAGGAAAAGCTCAGGCGATATGGACCACTTGGCCTGACGTCGACTTTACCTTACGCTGTAATAGTTTTCGAGTCGGAAGATTTCCCCACTAACGATCCTGGGTTATCGACTGAGTTAAGCTAAGTAAACACCCTCCGTGTTCCCGTTAAATAATAAAAAGGGATTCCTAATGCTGTCGTTTTTGTACACAAAAATAAGGACGGCCTTTGTCTGTAAAAAATATTGAATTATGTTTGAATTCTTTGACACGTAAAATTACGCGACAGTGGAAACCCACATGAACAGAACTTCCAGTAACGAGAGAAGCGTTGTTATTATGTTTCAGGACCCGGAGGTCCGGGTGGCCCAGGAGGTCCCGGTGGTCCTTACGGTCCTACAACAAAGAAGCCAGGTACACCAGGAGGACCCGGGGGCCCTGGAGGGCCAGGAGGGCCCGGTGGACCCACAACCAAGCGTCCCGGAAAACCAGGTGGGCCCGGAAAACCGGGTGGTCCTGGAGGACCCGGAGGACCCGGTGGTCCGGGCGGCCCAGGAGGTCCCGGGGGACCAGGCGGTCCAAATGGTCCTAAAACAACAACACCAAGACCAGGTGTACCGACGAAAAAACCGACAACAAGAAACCCGGGAACCCCAGGGGGACCAGGAGGCCCCGACGGCCCCGGTGGACCCGGTGGTCCGGGAGGACCAGGTACGTCATGTCTCTCCCAGCAATGTTGTTTAGACACGTTTCCACCTGTTATCAGCTCGATTATTTTTTAGAAATTTAGGGAAAAGGAGATCGTATAAACTAGGCAATTGGGAAATACCTTAAAGACCAAATTTCTCCTTAACAAACAAAGTACATTTCAAGCACAATACATCTTTACTCATAACCTCAAAAATAACAAAATGTAGTTCCTAAACAGGCAATAAATTATTCTGAGTGCATTTGCTTACCCATGTTCAATGTTCTTTTTTCAAATAAGGCTATTGTCACATCTCTAGGGTTTGTTTAAACTAAACTTACGTTTCTGATAGAACCTTTGGATAGAATTGTTTGTACAATAACAGGCTGACGTTTCACGGCCTTTGTTTGCAGAGAAAATGGCACTCAGAGGTCAACTTGCGTTGACCTCTGTTTAGTCCAGGAGCCTGTTTTAATCCTCGGAACACAAAGTAATGTTCATATAGAAAATTTTAAGATTCAAGAAATACTAAAGTTGTTGTACATTAGGCTGATTACCGATCTTTGAACTATTTATCAGCAGTACTTGCTTTCTTTTGATAATTGTATATTTAATATCTACAAGAAGATAAACAACCAGTATAACGTAATCATGGCTTAGATTTCGTAATTTAATTTCTAGAGACACGTTCTTAAGATTGTATAAAGCTTTCATCTTGCCACACTTTAAATTACTGTTCGTCCATATAGCATTTTGGGGGTGCTCCTAATGCTGAAAAATGGACATTCTTAACAAGCGTATTCTTTGATTCATACGTAAGGACTATAACTCGCCCTATGGTAATTTACTGGATAAAATTAACAAGCGCATTCTTAACAAGCGCATTCTTAGATTCATACTTAAGGACAGTAATTCGCCTTATGGTAATTTACTGGATAAAATTAATTCAAAACCTCTGTATATTAGACGCCTTCAAAATTTTTTAGTTATACTATAGCTATCCAAGATATTTAAGTAATATGTTTGCTCTGCACTCAACAACCTACAGTTTACGCGGTAATTATATTGTCTCTTCCTGATGCGAAAACAACAACTTACGGCCTGCATTCCTTTTCATATTTAGCTGCTAAATTACGAAACTTTCCGGATTCGCTTTGAACTTCTACTTTTGCGGACTTTAACTCTTTTCAGTAGCATTGCAACTTGTCCCTAATTTTATTATGTACATAGTTCAGTTCATTCATAATTTTTAGCATATTTATTGTATAAGTATTGTATTTTGTTATATTTATGTTCTCGAAGATATTAGCTAATTTTAGCTACTTAAAAATTCGAGAGGAAACAAAGTATATGATGATGATGGTGTCATGTCGACAAGTTGTGAGTTATATAAACAATAGCCTCCATTTGGCGCGAAAATATGCTCGGATATGGGTATTTGTCCGCGCACATTATCTGTTCCGAGAAGCGAACAGTTTTCCGAGAGCATAACTCCAGGAAAACTGTGAGCTTCCAGGGACGGATAATGTCCAAGGACAAATATCCGAGCATATTTTCCTGCCAAATGGAGGCTATTGTGTTTATTATCCTTCACATATTTTTCGCAACACGCGCGGTTTTGAAATTGAGGAATATCCTCGGATATTCCCCAGTTTTACCTGGGGAATATTCGGTCACGTGACGTGCTTAGACCAATCGCGCGAACGAAAATATTTGATGGATTATAAACGTTATTGTCATTTCATTTCTGTACATCAGGGGGACCAAACGGTCCGGGGGGTCCAGGTGGACCGGGCGGACCTACGACTGCAAAGCCGGGTGTACCAACCAAACCAACAACTCCAACAAAACGTCGACCACCATACCCAGGAGGACCTGGAGGACCCGGCGGGCCCGGAGGCCCAGGTGGCCCTGGGGGTCCAGGAGGACCCGGTGGACCCGGTGGACCCAAAACTCCTAAGCCTGGTGTACCAACTAAACCAACCAAGCCAACAAAGCGACCAGGCAGACCAGGAGGCCCAGGAGGTCCGGGAGGTCCTGGGGGACCTGCAGGTCCCGGAGGGCCCGGTGGGCCCGGTGGTCCGGGCGGGCCTGGAGGTCCCGGTGGACCAGGAGGGCCAGGTATGGTTCATATTTGTTTTAAGATTTGATGAGAACTATGGAACATTAACTTCAGTCCATGAGCTGGGAGTCCTACACATGACTCCGAGATAATTACAATAGAGTTCGCCAAAGTCGAAGAAATGTACTATTCTTGCGACATTGTTTCTGGTTGTTTATAATGAACATAATGGTTTTACTGTCCTAGCGAGACTTACCTCTAACAAGTACATTAGCCTTGCAAAATAATGTGATGTGAGGGAATACGGCTCGTTCAACATGTGCATCCATCAACAGAAACCCAGTGATTTCATATCATTAATATAATCTCTGTTTGTAACTCTTAACTCGATGTTTGTACCAGGAAAAATGACTCTGAGAAAGTTAAGAAACGTAATAGGAATTTGCTTCACTTAATTTATTCTTACATCAAGGCTAGGGGTGACAGCACTTGAGGCAATACTCTATAATCAGTTAGGGCTTTGATGTGGGGTTGAGGGGATTGCACGGTAACCGGCATTTGGAGCTTGAGAATGGCAGAGCGACTGTTGATTCATTTATTTAAGGTGGACCTGGCGGACCACCAGCGGGGCAACCAACATCGCCAGCGACAAAGAAACCGGGTAAGCCAGAAGGTCCGGGAGGTCCGGGTGGACCTGGCGGACCCGGGGGCCCGGGGGGACCAGGAGGACCAGGAGGACCGACTGGACCAACCACGCCGACTAAACATCCTGGGAAACCCGGAGGACCTGGGGGACCGGGGGGACCTGGCGGGCCGGGAGGTCCAGGTGGACCAACAACTGGACTACCAGGAAAACCAGGGGGACCAGGTGGACCCGGTGGACCGGGAGGACCGGGAGGTCCTAACGGCCCTGGAGGACCGACAACAAAAACACCAGGAACTCCAGGTAAGAAAGGAATGAGAAAGATCTGATAATCATGTGGGTGACAAAAGACGTCAAAGGCATACATTATGGCATGCAAGAACAAGAAGTCTCTGAGACCGTGGGAGTGAAGAGTATTAGGAATAAGTCTTCAGTTCAGGCAGTTGTTGCATGACCCATACCAGAAAAAAAAGTTCGAAAATGATCCTGAAATCTACCCAAAAAGATTTTTTAATAATGCTGTCTCTAAACTTTAGTTCGCTGTGTGTTGCACTCTGGATTCAATGGTCAGAGTTCGCGTCTCGGCCGTTTAAGATAATTATCTTGTCTTTACTCTTTTAGTATTGTTAAGCTATTAACACAAACTTACGATTTGCTAGGTAGCTTCACGCTACGATTTTTGTGTTATATTGGCTCAGAAAAGGCCACACTTTATCTGCAGAAAGTATTCATAGGAATGTTCATTATTTAGGCGGCCCCGGAGGTCCGGGGGGTCCGGGAGGGCCTGGAGGACCGGGAGGTCCAGGAGGTCCAGGAGGACCCGGTGGTCCCACCACAAAAAAACCGGGATCACCAGGAGGCCCCGGTGGCCCGGGAGGACCTACTACAAAACCACCACCCGGTAAACCGGGTGGCCCAGGAGGACCTGGGGGACCAGGAGGCCCCGGAGGCCCTGGAGGACCCGGCGGACCTGGAGGGCCTGGAGGTCCGACTACAAAAAGACCAAAACCAGGAAGAACTACACCCACGACGAAGCCAACTAAAAAGCCTGGACGACCAGGAGGTCCGGGGGGACCTGGAGGTCCAGGGGGACCCGGAGGTCCAGGAGGCCCAGGTGGCCCAGGAGGACCGGGTGGACCAGGAGGACCAGGTGGGCCCAAGACAACAAAACGACCTCCAGGGAAACCAACCAAACCTACCAAGACTCCAGGATCACCGGGAGGGCCAGGAGGTCCCGGAGGGCCCGGAGGACCTGGTGGGCCGGGAGGACCCGGTGGCCCCGGTGGACCTGGAGGACCAAAGACAAAACCTCCCGGTACTATTACAAAACCGACCAAGTATGCGCCTGGAAATCCCGGCGGGCCTGGAGGTCCGGGCGGACCGGGAGGACCGGGCGGGCCAGGAGGACCTGGTGGACCAGGAGGGCCAGCTAAGACTACTCCTAAAACACCCAAGACACCAAAACCAGGTTAGAAAGAATAATAAGGCATTATAGCCGAGAAATGTGTCAAAATACTAACTGTAAATTTTTCATTATTCTTTCCCCTCTGCCTTGATGGTAATTCAAGTAATGTGACTGCATCTGCATTTTATCACATAGAACAGATTTAAGTTGAGTGTGGAAAGTAACTCACATTTGCTTTGGTTTGTGTGCCACTGTCTACGTGAATGTTTTATAAAAATCTCGTTTTTTTTTATTTGGCTTATACAAATCTTACGTTGTCATCCAGTCAGAAATAAAACCAAAACCAAACGTATCTCTCTCACACGTTTCCCAGTGGTTCAAGTCAACTACATATGTTTGCTTAGAGTTTCATTGGCTCAGTTGATTACCGTGTCTTTGTGATTGGCCAGAATGCATGATTAATTTGGTTTTACCCTTAAGATATTTCTAACGAGTGTTTTTACTTGTCTTCGAAATACAAACGTTTTTAAACTGACACGTTTTGGCAAACAAAGTCATACCGTTTAAATGAAAATACTTTTTTTCCAAATGTTCCGGATAATCTTAACAAACTAACCTAATTTTTAAGCGAAAGCAGTCGACACTGGTCGATGACCGCAAACTGAAAAAGTATTCCCATGCATGGCCAATTTTGTTCCAAAGGAAACGACGAAAATAATCTTTTCTGCGTCTCAGAATGAGAACTCACCTGATATGATAAGTCACGTGCAAAGACTTGTAGTCACGTGCATTTACGCGGTAGGCTCTGTATAGTTTCCAGAAAACCTAGAAAAACATCAATTGGCAGCACTCAGCGCAAACTTCCTCAAGTAGCTATAATAGACTCAAAATAGTTTTGCTCTGTATTTGGGGATCTGAGAAAACATTTCTCGGGTATATTATAACAAAATTACATAATTTCACAAAATTTCACAAATTAACTAAAAAAGTTGTTTATCAATACAAGTAGAAAAGAACAATTATTCTACATACAGAAACACAGAAACTAACACAGCCGGGCAGGTAAAAATTAAACTAACTATTGTCAGGAGCCCGATATAGCCTCTAGTATTGCTGATGTGTGATTTTCTCTCTCAGGGAAACCAGGCGGACCCGGAGGACCTGGTGGGCCCGGAGGACCAGGAGGACCAGGAGGACCAACAACAAAGCGACCAGGAAAACCCGGTAGTCCAGGAGGACCCGGAGGACCCGGAGGACCCGGTGGTCCAGGTGGACACGGAGGTCCAGGTGGGCCGGGAGGTCCGGGAGGACCCGGAGGTCCAGGCGGTCCAACCAAGAAACCAGGAAAACCCGGGAAACCAGGCAAAACTACTACTAAACCCCCAGGAACACCCGGTGGTCCAGGTGGGCCTGGGGGACCCGGAGGTCCAGGAGGCCCCGGAGGTCCAGGAGGTCCCGGCGGATCCGGTGGGCCAGGGGGACCAAATGGCCCTACAACTGCTCCCCCAGGAAAACCAGGGGGACCCGGTGGTCCTGGAGGCCCTGGAGGTCCTGGAGGTCCTGGTGGTCCCGGAGGTCCCAAAACATCTCCACCCGGTAAGCCGGGTGGTCCAGGAGGACCCGGTGGACCTGGTGGGCCCGGAGGTCCCGGCGGACCTGGCGGACCCGGAGGGCCGGGATGTGTTATGCGCCCAGGAGTGCCAGGAGCAACCACAACACCGAAAAGTGGTCCGACAAAACCTGGAGCTGTCACACCAACAACTGGAAAACCGTGCGTCACGATTCCACCAGGTAATCTAACGCTCAATAGTCTGTTCCTTTACCAAGTGCTGTCATTACAGATTTCAACAAAGCATTGGTCAGATCTTGTATCCTTTTGTCCTGTAAAACTGAACTCAATTTAACCGCATTTAATAGATTCTATTGTAATAAGGCACTTTCTTTATGATTAAGGTTTTACCGTTGTACGAAAACCAACAACTGTCCCCACGAAGCCAGTCGGACCATCAGGTCCCACTACAAACCCCGCTGCTACAACATCACCCAGTAAAGGTATGTGACGCTATAAGCACTTTTAAGTGTTCTAACACTTTTTTTTGTTTTAGATAACTAACATTACATGTGGCTGACCCCTGAAATTGCTGTTTGTTAAGTTCCTACCAACGTAACAGTTGCACGTTTAACTATAATGGCAACTCGGTTACCGACTTTGAGAATAAACGCACTAAAAATTATCTGCGACAATAGCGATGAATTATACATGATGTGTATTATAGTTCTAGAGAAATGCACTCTGGATGTGTGACCGCACGACCCGCCTAGATTAGCTCAGCTACCCAAGGGCATGTTATAATTGTACTTATAATTTCAAAACACAATAAAATGTATGTATGTATATATGTTCTCCAACTGTTGGGTTTATACGTAGTGCATGCTTGGAAATTACGTTTGTTCTTGAGATTTTTGAAGGTCGGATAATGTATGTCACTATCTGGTATGCATTTATTTAAACATTCTGTAAATAAAGATCTCTTCTTCTATACCCAAGGTAACATATGGTTAAAAGTAACTTTCCGTGATCTGGGAGTAAGGCCCTGGTCAAACGTGGAACTTCACTTGAGACGAACTAAACATGATAAGTTCTACGTTTGACTCAACTAAGTTCGTTGACTGAATTTAGATCGACTTGCACGTTCTATCCGTCTGAAGTTCAAATCGACTCAAATTGCAATTTGGTTCGTCTCATGGGAAGTCTGACGTTTCTACCTGGGCCTAAACTTTTTTTTAGCAGCGGGATAGAAGTTGAGTCTTTCTATGTTTTGCCAAGGCGATGGTCTTTCACCTGCTGCACGTACTATAATAAGCCTACAATAACCCTTTGACAATGTTATTCTGTTATACAGTGTGCAAAGCAAAGGTGGATATTGCTTTCGTGATCGACATCGCCGGTGGTGTCAAAAGAAATTTCAACAGTATTAAGAAATTCTTCTTAGAACTGGTGGATTCCTTTACCATCTCTAGTCAAGATGTCCGGATTGGTTTAGTTGTAAACTCGTACAGTCCAGGAGTGAAGTTAAGCTTTGGTCAGTACAACAGCCCAAGAAAGATAAAAAGCGTTATTCAACTGTTACAACCAGTTGGTGGAGCTAGGAAGACTGGGAAGGCATTAGAACTTGCACTAAAACGCCTCTTTATTGCCAGCAAGGGCAAGAAAACGTTAATACTCCTTACGGTGGGGAAGTCTTTAGACAAAGTGCTTGGTCCAGTACAACAGCTCGTTGCTATGGGAGTGAATATCTTCAGTATTGGCGTGATGCCCGGTGCTATTCGCAGTGAAGTCCTTACCATAGCTAAAGATCCACAACACGCGTACGAGACCAACTTTAGAAGCCTGGGGACTATTGTCAAACGAGTGAAGGTCAAGGCATGCGCAGGTATGTTTTAAGATCTACAATAGCTGTGTGTTCAACGGAAAAATTAGGCCTATAGTCAGTATTCTTTACCCCAACATGAAATGCTTTTATTGAACATTCTAGTTTAATTAGCATGGGTAATCGTATGAATGCCAGTGCAATTAACTGTTTACACTACGAGTGATATCTGAAAATTAAGGAAGTGCAATTTGAACGAATTTTCAAATATCATGAGTAGTATCTTAATTGCTCGAGTTTTCATACCATTAATCATTTATTTGATGACTGAGAAAATTATGAAAACCCGCGCGTTAATTTGCACTAAATTAACAATAAATTGGCCAGCTTTCAGCCAGTCACGATGAAGTAATTTTCTCGGTCATATAATAAATAAGAATAACAGTATTACTCTCCCTGTATTGTTTCTAGACTTAATACAGTGTACAATAAAACCGATAACATAAAGATATATTCCAAAGAACTTAAGATTTAAAAGCTAAAAATTTTCAGAAAACATCAGCAGTGCTTGATTATAAAATTGATTTTTATCAGGTTCCGAAAGCATTAAACTGGGTGAAGATCTGACTTTACATCTAACTAACTCATTTCTTTTACTCGCTCTTAACACAGAGGCAGGAGGCAGTCCACAGAGACCGAAAAAGCCTACTACCAGACCAAGTGAGTAATCATTTAATGTCATTTATTACAAGCTACTGCAGGCTTCGAAATCAACTTTACTTACTTAACAGACTGGTTATTAATTCAGCATGATCAAGTTATAAAGACCATGACATCTCAGGAAAAATAAATGAGACGTACAAATTTTTGACGCCGCATTTCCTTACGTTTTTAAATCCCCTGACTCTGAAAACTTTACCTTCACCAACTACATTCCATTTCTAATCACAAAAGTGTCTCTTTTCTAACCAGAGCCTCCAAAGGCTGTTGCTATTTTCCCACTCAACAAAAAGACTCGCGGAAAAGACATTGGTCCATTAGGGAATAGCCCAGGAATTCTGTACAATGTTCGACCCACTCCGGGCCCGAACGGCCAACCTGGTGGAGCTATAAAGTTCCCAAAATACAGGACTGGATACGTGGAGTTTCCTAACAGCGGGAAACTGGACACCAAGAATTCCATAACCGTGACAGTCTGGGTCAAGCCTGACGGACCAGGAACGATCTTCGAGTACAAGCCAAGAGGAGTGACATTTGGCATTCGTTCGCCGGATACTCTGTATGTTCGTTTTATACGCCGAAACGGACGACCAACCAAAACTGTCAAAACAAAGCGGCGAGGAGTAATTCTTCGAAAATGGAACTACATCGCGGTCACTTATGATCAGCGGACGGGCACTGGGACCATCTGGCGGAATTCTCGCCCCATTGCCTTCCAGAAACTCGGTTGGATCAGACTTGCCACGAAGAATCCGTTCAGACTGGGCGGGACCACTCGCACTCGGCGTCGTTTCCGAGGCAGTATGACGTGTCTTCAGATTTACAGCGATGCTTTGACTGGGCCACAAATAAAGAACGTACAGAATGTTTGCATCAGACCAGGTAATAATCTTCATGTCTTTCAAGAATTCTTGACAGAGAGTCTCATTCAATCGGCAATCCCAGAGTCTGGACAATAACGTCTGAATCTATAATTCACAAGACCGTTAGATGTTCGTTGCTTGTAGGATTGTATCACATGATACCAGTAGTGACAGGCTGAAGATCTTGCACTCTAAATGCAAAACCATCTTCCAGTTGAAAGGCCTACACCGAATCTGCCAATGTTCAGGTGTCTCTGCTTAATTAACCAGATTCGGTTGGACTTTCCATGACATCTTACGAAATGGTTTACAAAAAAAAAATTGATTTGACTGTCTCATTCGTAGAGAAATATCCCAATGTAATAACCTTTTACTGATCGGACATGGTTCTTTTATTCTCAGGTCAACCTACTCCCACACGTTCTCCTACGGCTCCTGCTCCAGGTAAGAAAAAAGTACCTAGCAGTTCCTTGGAATAGATATGTTTTACCTCCAAAATGTATTTATATTTTGCATATATCCCGTTTTTGTTAAACTTTTAGCTAGATACACGACCCCACAAGCAAACCTATTGCTTTAAACCAAATCGAGTTTAAATAAAGGATTGTTGTTACTGTTGTTGTTGTTAATTGAGCCTGTTTAAAGAAAAGCTACTTGCCAGTGCCGTCGAAAATGTTGCCGTCAGACCCCGCTTTTGAAGGGTAGAATAAATCTCAACTGCATCCTTAACGTAAGCTGCGGTCAGATTTCCTCAGACTTAAACAACAATACAGCACATTGGCGTGCATGGCTTAAACTCAGATTTTTGGCTATATTAATACTACTCCTCTTTGCACGCAATGTATGGAAATGTTTTGAAAAGAAGATAACAAACGCAAAAAGGCAAAAACTCACTACTTAGTATTTGGCATTTCTAATACACTTATTGACGGACCAGGGTGAGATTAACTGGGTGAGGGTGTTTTTGATCTAAATCAGCTTCTTCCTGCCATATTTTTTCAGCATTACCACCTGCAATGGCATTCTTCCCGCTAACATCCAAATATGGTCCCCGAGACGTAAGTCCATCAAGAAACCTTCCTGGGAAAATCGTAGGTGCATTGCCTACCCGAGGACCCGACGGCCAACCAGGAGGTGCTTTCAAGTTCCGAGGTCGTCCCGACAGCTACATCGAGTTTCCGAACAACGGCCGACTGGATACGAAGGATTCTATGACGATTCTTGCGTATGTTAATCCCGAATCGGCTGGACCCATCTTTAACTACAACCCAAAGGGGTTTGGAATGCATTTCTGGATGGTTCGACCGAATGTGTTATTTGCTCGCTTTGTGAAAAGGTCCAAAAAGTTCACAAGACCTGTAGCTACCAACAGAGTCAAGCCCCGAACATGGAATTGGGTTGCAGCTTCATACGATAAGAACACTGGATACGCAAGGTTATACGTGGATTCAAGAATATCAGCTGAAAGGAACCTTGGCAGAATCAAACTTGCTACTAACTATCCTGTGAGAATGGGCGCGCGCATTAGAGATAGGAGATTTTTCCGCGGGAAAATCACATGTTTACAGTTGTTCAACGTGGCTTTGACAAGTCGACAAATCCGTGCTGCGAGAAAGAACTGTTTTAAGCCAGGTTGGTCAAGTTCGAACTGGAATTATTTACTTTAAGCACGGTAATATATTATGAATACTAATTACAAGAGAGTTTTACAGCTTATCATGACAATGGGCGTGTTTTAAACGCTGCGTGAACTCTTGCTTTTCCAGCTTAACAGGTTTTGGTATCCAGTCACATCTTAAGCCTCCACAGCTCTCACTATGGATGAAAAAAATACAAGTGTTTCACAGAATGTTTTGTTTCACATTCCTTTTATTTCAAATGGGTAAAAAGTTCGTTAAACAATTTTACTTCGCGTAAACTTCAAACGAAAAAGTTTGGATATTCTTTAATAGAAAATACGCGACTGCAACTCTTGTTCCTTCTCATATGAAAATTGCTGCTTTATCTGTTTTAGGAAGAATCACACCAACCAAGCCAGTGCCGGTAATTACGAAACCCACCCCCGGTAAGTCTTTTGTCCTGTGCGCTTATTGCTTGTTCAAATATATAGAATACACTACATCCAATATCAAAACAATATTCGCATTGCGCTAGAATGTGCAAGTCTAAGCTTTCAAGATAGAATGATTTCATCTTTAATAAAGTGATCGAAAATGTTTTTTTTTCCATTTCGAACAGCTATTCGCAACTTGGTGGCTGTGTACCCACTAGACGCCACTAACGGTGCACGTGACCTCAGCCCTACCAAAAACCTCCCAGGAAAACTTTCGGGAGTAAGTATCGTCCCAGGCCCCGACAGGCAGCCGGACACTGCGTTGCGGTTCTCTGGTAGTCCTGTCAGTTACATCGAGTTTCCAAACAATGGGAGACTGGACACCAGACGTTCTATCACCTGCTCGGTGTGGGTTTTTAACGAAGGGAGGGGAGGCACTGTATTCCAGTACAACCCCAACGGACAAGGAGTTGGGTTGAAGATTATCGGAGCCAATCAAATTGAAGCGCGCATTGTCAGTCGAAGAGGAGCTAAAAATATCCCAGTGAGAACTCTAAAGAAGGTCTTCAAGCCCAGAACTTGGACATACATTGGTTTCAGTTATGATTACACATTAGGTATTGTGAAAATTTATGTCAATGACAAGCTAGTCATAACAAGAGTCATTGGTCGAATGGAGCTTCTTACAAACAGACCAGCGCGAGCAGGATCAACAAGGCGTGGAAGGAGATTCTTCCGCGGTCGCATGTCCTGTATACAGATTTACAGCAGAGCTTTGAGTGATTATGAGATCAGCACAGTCAAGACAAGGTGCTTCAAAGGAGGTATGATGCTTGGAACAGTTGTCAATCACACTCGTGTTGTAGTCTTACCTCTCCAGTGTAGTTAATATGTTGTGAGTTAATTTCTTAGCCTTAGTTATAGCACATTTCGCGTTTTGGTTGTAAAAATAGACCTGGCATGAAAGACTTTTACATTCATAGGTTTGAAACAAAGACAATTTGAAATGAAAAAGTTCATGTTGACATTGAAATCTCATGTTGTTCAGTTTAAAGCAGCGCAATTTGCATCAGAGTGCGAAATGTCCTATTCTTTCTCGATGTTTGAACGAAGGTCGGTATCTCTCTTACTTCCTATACGGAAAGTTCAACAGAACAGCTCCTTAGTAAAATCGACATCAGTCAAGCATCTCCATTTGTTAATAGACAGGAAATCGTCTTAGTCTCACGGGTTCTTATAGAATATTTACAGTTGTGAGCAAAAAACAGCCTACGAGTACATGAAGTTATAAAAGTGGATCGAAGTAAAGGATAAAAGTGGAATGAATAGCTGAAAAATATCATTGCCGCTAATTTTGACGTTACAAGTACAACTTTTTCTTTTTTCTAGCCGAAGGAAAACCACCGGGCAAACCTTCGACAGGTAAGGAGCAAGATTATTATCGTTTTGTCGTTGCTTTCTGCATAATATTTAGCTAAGTTATGCGTTCCTATTTTTTTAGCTGCCCCGACGCCGGTGGCAACCTACCCGCTCAGCGGAGTACTCGGAGGACGTGACATCTCGCCAAATAAAAACCCGCGAGCCAGACTGCGAAATGTGAAGCCAGGTAACGGACCCGATGGTCTTCCTTCAGGCGCCATAAAGCTCAATGGTAGCCCTAACAGCTATGTTTTGTTTCCAAACAATGGAAAACTCGACACTGTGGGCGAAATAACGATCATACTGTGGGTGAAGCCGAAAAGCGCTGGACCAATCTTTCATTATAAGCCTCGGACATGGGGAGGGGTGCATGTCTGGGTGGTGGGACGGCCAGGCCAACGAAAGTTTTTCGTCAGATTCTCCGCGCGGTCTGGGAAGACTGTGCGAGCAATAAGGAGCAGCCATGTTAAGATGGGACGGTGGAATTATCTGGCGGTTACTTATGACAAAAAGAAGGGAGTTGGAACCATCTGGAGAAATGGCATCCCTGTGGCTCAGGTACTCATGAAACATAGCAATTATAGACATATTTCCCCCTCTATAACACGATTTAACTCAGTTCAAATAAGAAGTCTCGTATGTAAGCTTACTGATTCAGAGCAAGAGAATATCGCACGGTCAGCAGAACCTAAAAAACAAGCCGTTTCAAAACTTGTTGAATTTGATAAAAGGAAACTCCTTGTCTTTCGCTGGTCAACTTGAACAAGGTTAGTAAGCACGAAGTATAAGTACCGATAACAAATATGTTAATTGTTTATTCAAATAGCGGAGTGTCGGGATTTATAAACTCGCAACTAACTATCCCGCTGTCACGGGACGCAAGCCAGGTGACCGACGGATCTTCAAGGGAAGTATTTCTTGCTTGCAAATCTTCAACAAAGCCTTGATCGGACCACAGATCCGAGTACAGAAGAGAAAATGCTTCAGACGAAGTAAGGATTGTTTCGTTACCCTTTTCTGACAACAAAAAAACACATAGACAAACGGAGAGACAGTCAGACAGACAGACAGAGAGACAGACAGACAATAACAGAATGACACAATTAGGTCTAACCAGGAGCCATAATCGGGGACGGAGACCGTAAGCGCGCGCCATTTCAAGTATTGGGGTTGTCCCCATGATATGGGACAATAATTCTATTTTTAGAACAAATTGCGCCATCACCTGCGGCA
>Ga0126338_10001531_pt1 | contig 15083 bp, 5 predicted proteins | sample OrbCmetagenome_2_FD_92529 | JGI IMG/M metagenome (GOLD analysis project Ga0126338, IMG submission 92529) | Coral microbial communities from Petempiche,Puerto Morelos, Mexico - Orbicella C C metagenome | ecosystem: Host-associated > Invertebrates > Cnidaria > Coral | place: Petempiche,Puerto...
AATTAGTAAGAGAGGTTTTTTGAGGTTGGTCTCCTTTTTTTTTTGTGTCTTTTTTTCCGCCCCCTTTTTCCCCGGGTTTTGTGGGGTATTTTCCCCCCCCCCCCCCCCCCGCGCCCTCCCCTTGGCTCCTACCCATGCCAACTGCCGATTTGACTTAAAACTTGTTTATGTTTTTAATTATATTGCTAGTAATTAACTCTAGTAATTTAGGTAGCAAATATTGTTGGGAACGACCATACGGTTCTCCTTACCTTTAAATGGCATCAAGTCCAGTAATATTATGTTGAAGTACTATACGATACCCACTATAACATCCAAATTCCAATTCAACCAGGATAGAGGACCCAGAAGAAAACCAGCCAAGGCTGATGTGACTTCCTCGCGAAATGTTGATTTTTTTTTAAATTCAAGTCGTCGCCTTGAGTCACTGACCCAGATCACGTTTTTGTTTATGTTGAACTTTACAAATGATGAAAAGATAAAGCTTGTAGCCACAGTCGCTGAAAGTAAACTTAAAAAAACCGATGCTTAAACGATAAAGATCTTTATCGGGCGTTTACCTTGCAACAAGTAAGGTGAGGTCAGTTTTTTAAGTTGATTGGTTAGGGAAAAGAGATCTATCTCAGAATGGCGATCTTTTTCTACACGTATATTTGAAGTTTTAAATTTGAGAAAAGTTTCTCCTGAAAATTGAACACGCGCAATTTTTCATCTGTCACATTTCTGACACATGGCCATGTGACCAAGACGTTTTATTTCGAGGATTGAGGAGAACTGCACAGGAGATTGTGCAAACACTCAACACTCCAATATCTGAGCTATCAATGAATCCAGTGGAAGTAGATTACAATTAATCCAAATGATGGGTAGTGTACATGCTGTTCAGATGTCCATGGTCGGCACAGTGAAAACAAAGGCAACCAATTTCTTCTGTTTAAATCACACTCGTCGATTACCGCACCTGTAATCTCCTTAAGCAATCCTTGTTTCGCATGTCAGAAGTATTGGAGCATCTCGGAAGCGAGCTGATGAAGCCGTTTATCTGCAAGAATGGTCATAGGTTTTTAAGTTTGAAGCTAGCAGGTGAGAAATCACGAGACAATGAGCACAGTTAAAGTGTTGCTAAAGCGTAGAAACCAAAAATACTACCGCAATTAAAGTAATTTTAACAATTATCACCTTAATTTCTATTGATTTTGATAACACAGTCGCCATCGATGTTTTGCTATTCTCAAGCTATAGAGCTGATATTTTGTAAACTCAATAAGGTGCAGAGTGGTAAATATTTAATCTTGCTTAGGTTTAAAGACTTTCTGGGTTCTTATGACGTCATTTATCGGAAATGACCAAATAGGAAAAGTTTACAGGCCCCCTTTGATTTGGATTTTTATTTTTTGAACGGTAAGTCCCTATTTTATTGACGTTTTGACCACACAAATGTATTTTTAGTTATGAACATTACGCTGTGGTCGTTCGCAGTGAAAACAAGCTATATTATTTAAACAATGAACGGTCATTACAAACAAAGTAAGAAGACCTGCTTCTCTTTGTCAATTTGGTGTAGAAACTGAAAAAACAGAGTAAATTTCTCTTAAAAATCCAAGATTTAGGAAGTATTATAGGCTTTTCGCCGATGCCGTTTGTTTTCACTTCAAATTGGTAAATGCTCTTGAGTAAAATCATCCACTACTTCGCAACAGATTCATAACCTTTGGTGATAAACTTCTGTCGTTTGCCTAGCAGGTACAAATTTGGGATAAATAAACAATATCGAACAAGGAAAGGCTGTGGAATGAACAACAGACTTCTTCTAACGTGCCTTACATTATGTTTGTCGCACACAGGTGAGTTCAACGATAGTCGATATTCAACATCGTTTGGCTAACAGTATATTGGCATAATGGCAGATTTGTTTAAGACATGTTCCTTTTCCTTCCTGCTGTGCGCCAGGTCTCAACAGGTTTGATGTGTCTTCCATGGCCCATATGTGTCTTCTGTAATTTGTTTTTGTTTATCTCTTACAGAAAATTTCATTTGCATTTTAGGAAAGCAACGTTGAAGTAGCAGTTTTCCTAATCTATCCATTCGACATCATTTGAGTTGTGATTTGACTTCCTGTTGACCATCTCAGAACTTAGTAACGTGTACTGAAGATTTTATCAGTAATTCAAAAGCTTTTAAACCGATTATATTGTGAACCCGTTTCACACTTTTAAAAATAATTTTATTTGCCCATTTTTAAAATAAAATTGTTATTCTTCGACTCGACTGAGCCAACATGGCGTACGTCGACGGGATAGAATGCAAATTTCCAACATCCACCTGAGTATCAGTTATTTTATGTAATAATGCAATGATTCAGACGTGTTTGAAAGTAAAATGAACGTCAAAGTTTTGCTCGTAAATGTATATCGTAAAGAGGTGCAAATGTCATTGCACCACTTCCACGGGAAACCTGCATATATGGGTCAGATGTCCATTGACCAGTGTTAGTAGCAATCATAAATTGCACCCAAAAAGTTAATTGAGAGTGAAACAGGTGTTACATTGTGTTTTCTACTCAAGGACTACTATTGTCTTTCTTGATTCGTGGTGGCTTTACTTACTCACGACAAAATTCAAAAAACAAAAAAACAAAAAACAAAACAGATTGAAGGCTCCAAGATATTTTTCTTCCTACAGATATTTTTTTTGTAGATTACACCAGCAAAATAAAATAGTGGCTCATGGACCTTATTTTTGATTTCCTAATTCGGAAGCAAAAGACTAGCATCACAGTTTAAACATTAGCTAGTATACCTCTATCTTTTAAAATATTGAACTGTACGATTTAACTGATTAGTAGCTTTATCGGCATGCAAAGCTGTCGATTGAACAGTCAATTACTGTACAAACTAAGATTTATTTCTACCGATCGCCTTGGTACAGGTACCTTAACTTGGGCGACTTTGGTGGCAATAGAGCTAAACTTTTCGCTAAAAAATTAGGGTGGAAAAACATTTTCCAACTGGTACATGTTATAAATACACAGAAGCACGTTAATTTCTCTTAAACTGATTTGTTTACTTTATTCTTCCGTTGGTTTCTCCAGCTTGTTTGGTTGTCGGTTTGTTTGTTTGCTTGTTTGTTTGCTTGCTTGTTGGCTATTTGTGGGCAAGGTTTCAATTATCAAAGCAAGTGTATTTTGTCCATGTGAGTTCTTGTCAAATTGTTCTCATTAATCTTTTTATCTTTAGTCTTCTCCGCTCCTCTCGAAACTTCTACTGTGAAGTCTGGAGCAGAGGAAGGTACGTTTCTAGATAAGTTTGTCTTTGATTGATTAAAGATTTCAGAGGTAAGGCCAAGACCAGTCCGGAAAAGGACCATTCGTTGAGGTTACCAGTATAAGTTGACCGTCGTATGAAAAGACAAGCAATCCGTTTTCTTAAAAAAACTGGAATTTGTGGGTTGGTTAATTTAGATAACCGTTTTCATTCGAACAGGCCAAACAGCTGTTAGCGTTTTCTCAGAGATCAACAAAATACAAACATTTTCATTTAATTCGTTCTTAGCGCATCCGGCGACTCCAAAGTCGGTAAATCTGGAAGATAAAGGTGAGTGGAATTTTCAAACGATGCATGCGATTTGTCCGTGCATGGTCTGGAAAACACTGAATCACCAGAGAAGAAACAAATGCAGAGAGCATTTCCAGTTACACACTATTGTGGCACACAGTTGCCGTTTATTTCCTTTATGACGAAAAAGTCAACATCACAGCTTTGGTTGTAAATATAGTCACCTTCCAGGGATTCAATGACGCTATACAGTACATAAGACGTGGAATGCCTCCAAATTTTACTGCTTTGCATTAGGTGTTTACATTGTTTGTTTTTCTGTTGGCAAGCCTATGTGCCATTTGCGTTTTCCTGCCCGAAAGATAAACCTCAAGTGTGAGAGTTACATTGTAATGTTTTTTTTTTATGTTATTACTCCGCACTAGACACCGTTGATTTTCAAGTTTTAACAACCTTATGTTTTATATTTTTAGTAAAAGAAGCAGTGCAAAAAGCTGAGTTAGATGCTAGCCTTGCTGCTCAGGATGCAGTGAAGCATGGGCATAAGGCCGAATCAAGAGTTGAGAGAATGAGAGGGTCGGCTGAGCCAAGTCATGAAAGTAATGATGAGACTGCAGACGACAAGCCAAATCAAACATCCAGAAAACATGCGACTTTAGGCACGCTTTATATGTCTATTTAGTTTATCTAAAGGAAGTACTTTTCATCTTTTGAGATGAGGTGTTATTGGGACGATTTTAAATTGAGAGGCGAGGGTAATCTGACATTACTTTGGTTTTTCTATGCTCATGGTATTTTTTCCTCTTGGCGCCATCGGGAATTTACGAAACAAAGTTAGGTACATACATGTACGTATATATAATTTACAAACTTCCAACTGAGACAATTTGCTTCCCTCATTGTTAACACACAAGTGGAAGTGCGCAAAAGGCTACTTCTTTTGGTTTGGTTTCTTGATAGGTTTTGTGAGGTCTTTGCCTTTTACTCCTTAATGTGTAGGACCTAATGAAATGCTAACTGCTTGTAATGTTTATCGTATTGCTAAAATTATTATGGCTATACACTTTTTCAGTAAGTGACATCGACGAAGGACCTCACATTAAGCGAGTAAAAGAACATAAAGTGAACCGAAAGCCAGGTGGTATAGGCAAAATGATGGGATTGGGTGAGCTAGGAGACCTCGGAGGTAATAACAATGATTACAAAGAAGACACCAGATTAGAGGATCGTTTAGCTATGGAAGCTGAAGAGGAAAAGAAATACGAAACAGGAGAGGGGTACGGCGGTGGAGGGGGTGGAGGAGGTGCAGGAGCAGGGTGGGAAGATGGGGGAAAAGGTGTCAACTGGGCCACAAATATACAAAGACAGGACGCTGCAGAGGTACGGAATGGAGATTTTAAAATGCTGTCAATTTAATTTGTTTTATCCCTAGGGCTGGCGAAGAACTACAACCAACCATTCTGCCAACCTGCGTCTTTCTAAAGCACTTTTCGCACACACAACCTAAATTTATTGCTTCTGTCAGGATGTGGAGAAATCCTTAAATAGTGAGGTTAAACATATTGATATCGCATAGTCGTACTAACAAAGAACACTTAAAGAGAGATGTAGCAATTTAGCTGTCACACGATAACTTCTTATATCTAAAACAGAAACAAAGCATTCAGGCCCAGGTCGCCTCTGAAAGTGCTCATGAGCTGGACGAGATTCAACGTGCAATCGCGGCAGAGTCCCAGTCCTCTCGTGGTTCTGCTTCCATTGGCAATGGAGGTGCTTCTGTGGTTGGCGGAGCTCCTGCAGGGGTAAAGAGACATTTTCATGCTGTTGGCTGTTTTCGCCGCAGTAGAGGGACTGGTTTTGCTGTAGTTGTTACAATAATTCAATCAAAGCAAAAGCTGTTCAATCAGCTGCCATCGTGTATTTATCTGACTGACTGCTTAGTTGACAAATGCACATGCTTACATCTACGTACTATGAATAGCCTCTATAGGTACTTTAGTAACACCAAAAGGTTGCCGTTTTCTCACGAATCTTGTTGCAATTTCTTTGACACAACAGATATAAAGAGCTTGCGATGATCTCGACTATGGTAAATGTGACAAAGAGGACCTTGAAGCTTCCTCATATAATTTCGCATAATATTTCTTAGGGTATAAAAATGCATCTAGCATTGCTTACAGAGCAGAGATGGGAAAGATTTACTCTTATCATCAAAAAGCGTAGAGAGCTTTACAATATCACAGATGAGTCATCACGAATGGTGACGGATTATAGAAACATGTTTTGCGCAATTAAGGTCCTAAGCTCTCACGAAATGTAGCATGCAGAGGCCACTGAAGTAAACGGATGTCTGTTAATTTATACCTTTTTAAATAAACAGGCACAGCAAGAAGGTATACAACCGAGAATATCTAGCCCTCAAGAAGAAGGAAGAGGAGGTCAACCAGTGGCCTTTGGGGGAGGTCAACAAAGAGAGAACCAAGGTAAGCACATCACTTTCTTTATGGATTTCTGGTGACTTTGTGGACAAGCATAGGTCCTACTCTCCGTCTTACCCTGTGTTTTCGTTTAACTATTTTCGCGCTTCTCTTGACCAACTCTTTATCTAGCTAGCAAATTTCTTTCTGCCAAATGTTATTCAAGGAGAAAAAGATCAAACCCATCTCAATAACAATGATGTATAAATAAAGTGGAGGTAAGAGTACGACTAGATCCTGAAGAATTTCCTTCAGCAGAATGTCCTCGGACCGCCGAACAAGGACGTTAACTTCTATGTGAATTTGATCACATACGGGAAAAGATAGTGTCCATTGTAGCATGCTGTTTGAGCTGGCTGTTTGACTTTCTTTAAGAAATTCTTTCCGTCGAACAAGATTAGGAAATAGTTCTATCTATAAATGAATTGCGTTACTGCATTTGCATGTTCTAACTGGACGTCTTGTTGCACGTGTCTTCCTTTTGCATGCCTGCATGATGACGGACACAATAAAATCCCGGCCACGTAGACGAATTTCAGGAATATGCTTCTCCTTATACATCCCAACAATCATCTTTTGTTCAGCCAGGTTGGTTTAACAGACCTTTCATAAAATTTATAACAAATTTGGTTTACCTTTTTATTAGGTGGTTCTCTACTTTCTAACCAACAAGAAAATGTGAGAGGTGATTTCAAATCATTTGCCCCTCCTTTTGGCGTCCTACAGCTTTGAATAATTCTCGTTTAATTGTAGTGCAGTAACAGAAGTAAAAGAAGTAAATCGAATACGAAGAAGCCCTGGCACTTTTGATAAATTGTTCAAATTCATTGTTAAGTGGCCCTTTCTATCATTTTTTTGTTTACTCAAACATTGCCTCGCAGAGATTTCAAGCCTTATTCACCAAGCAGACAAAATGTTGCCAAACGAAATGAGAGGATCTTCACAACAAAGCAACATGGAACTCGGTAGTTTGGGAGCACGTGGAACTCAATCTTTAAATGGTGGCATGGAAGGCTTTGGAGGCCTTGAAGGAGCGCAACAACTAGGTGGACAAGGTCAGGCAGCACCAGTGGAACAAGCTCCCATGGGAGGATCAGAGAGAACGGGATTTGGAGGGGCCATGGATGCAGGTGCGATGGGACAGGAGGCGATGGGACAAGGGGCGATGGGAGGAGGTGGAAGATTGAGTGAATCTGCGGTAAGCCGCATGAGTGAAGGTTCCCTTGGAGGCGGTGGTTCTTTGCAAGGAATGCAAGGTGTTCAGAGCGTTCAAGGAATGGAAGGAATGCAGAGCATGACATCTGCTTTTACAGGAGGACAGCAAGTTCAAGGAGGGATGTTATCCGATGGTGGTGGTGTTAATGCTCTACAAGGGCAAGGAATGATGGACGGTAGTCTTCAAAGTAACAGTCTTCAAGGAGGCGCTCTCCAAGGAGGTCTACAAAGCATGATGGGTGGAGGACTAGCGGGACTTCCGGCCATGGGCGGTGGGGGAGAATTTGGACAGCAACAAATGGCATTTAAAAAGGTAAGTGACTAACAATACATCAGCATTAAAAATGCCCACATGGAGATGCAACATCTTCCTGCCACCTGACGCGCTTCAAAGGCATACTGCTGCTGTTATTTTTGATTAAAGCTTTTCTAAATGCACATCTCTTATAATAGTCACAGTATTTCAATTCATTGATAATTGATAATAATAGGACCAAGCGTATAAAAATCATTAATGCCTCTTGTATTGAAATTTGGTGTCCGGTTAAAGACCTGTGAAAAGATGCAGATATGATACATTAAAATTCTGCTATAAGCCCTGGCTTATAGAACTAGTAAAAGGGGTTGGGTTGGCTTACAAACAAACTCAGTGGGAGGTTTACAACATCCAATAGTATCAAAACGTGTTTTCCATTTAATGGTTTTAAGCTTTTAACCCCAAAAGTAAGAAGACATACGGCGAGGCACAGAGGTCATTGTATGGAGCTTCCTAATAATGACAAAGACCAGAAGTTGCGCTGTATATGTTGGATTTTATGGTATTGCGGTAATTTTGTATTCCACGGTTTGTATTCGCCGTTCGATGATGGTTGTCCGCACAATAAAGAGGCATACCTGATGTTCTCACATAAAATAGCTCGATTAACCCATCACTTGTTTCCTGAGAGAAAAATCAAATATTCCACCCATATCCATAGCGTTTGTAACAAAGGCAATTAACAATTAATGCAAAGCTCAAGATTTTAAAAATACAGAACCCTCAAACATTAGCAATTCTCTTGTGTCCAGTTAAGAGATACAAAGCTTTGCAGTTTGTTCTCTTTTAATAGTGAGCTTTAAGACTGATAAAATTGCCCCCAGACTGATGCATTAAGCTCCACTCCTTCTGCTTTTCAGGCTTACGGCCATGAGACTTAATCGTTTTTTACTAAATATTAACAAATGGACAAAGCAATTACCGACTGACGACTTACTTTTATCCTTAAACAGTCAACAATAGCAAGACCAAGTGATTTCCAGGTAACGACATCACTTTATTCTACTGACAGTACCGCTACCTACACATAACATCACGAACGTTACTGGACGGCGTTCTCATAATACATAACTTTTAAACGTAAAGTTAAACCTCTGTTGGGCGGACACCATCATCATCTTTTATAATTTAGTTTATGTTTTAACATATTTATCATTTTCGTCTCTTGCTCCATTATAAAACGGTAAAACCTCAATTAAAATATCCCTCTTTCGTGGAAGTTCAGTAAGATTACATCAATGAAATGAGTCAGCTAAATTACTAGAAAGACCCCAGTCGTGGAAGGGAACATGTAAAAATCTCGCTATTAACTTGATTTGTCAACAAACAAGCGTATTTCAACATTTGAGACATTTTGCATAGCTGTTCTAATCTAAGTTTATTTCCTAGCGCTCCAAGACACATCAGAAAGAAGAAAGCAAACGTAAACTAAAGAAGACCTCACAAGAATACAAAGATGCTACTGCAAAGGGTTCAACGCCAGCTAAGCATCTTTTGGAAGACAGAAAGACTGTACCGGTAAAAAAGGTTGATGCCATACTCTTATTACATGTGTTGATAAAAACCAAAACTTAGTAATAATGATTATACATCCACACTTAATGAGCCCTTCCCCCATTTTTAAGCAAGAAAGGGTCCTTCTCAATTTCAGCGTTGTATCTATGACCATCTATCTAAAATTTGTCTCTTTCTTGTCCTCTCTAGAGTAAAATGACAAAAAGGCAACATTCAAAACACTCGAAAAAGCAGTGAAGCTGATTAACTTGGTCGTAGTCTACTATTGCCGCTACTTGGAATGCATCCAGGAAGAGGACATAAAGCTTGGACTCTTACGACACACACTGCAAGATGATAAACAGTTTTTTTAATAACAATTGTCTTGGAACAATCGTTTAAGAAGCACTCGAATAAAAAACAACTCTTATCCGTAGGAAGCAATTCATAAATGTAATAAACATAACCCTTGTGTGATCACCCAGCGTATTTCAAGGACTAAATGTTTAAACGTGTGATATTTTTTATTTGATACTGTCTTAGAGAAGAAATAATGTGTATAAATAAAGAAAAATACAGAAGAAGTCTTTGTTGGGGGGTTTATTGCGGTTTTAAAAAGAATCTCGAAAGGTGAAAACCCTCAGCCGTCTTGCTACAACACAACGCTCGCAAATGTCTGCTAGGCCTTGATACATTTTGGCGCTATCCATGATTTAATATACCCTCTACTGTAATCAGACTCCTTCCGCACTCAAAGTGTCGGCCATTTTGCCATGCATTGTAGCCTTTAGAGCGTGTTGTGGACACAATGGCAACCTTAAAATAGCGAAGAGAGGCGTATTTTCCATATCCTCATTGTAGCTAATAGTGGGGGTATTGACGTCGACCCGAATGATGTGTTATTCGCTTGATTGCGGGGTTTCCATGAACGTGATTCCTTCGAAACAAGAGAGGATGTAGGATAAGAAAGTTTATCACTCATATAGGCCCTATATTCTCAAGGTAATCCCTCTCAGGTTACTTTTAGATATGGGATCCAGTTCTCCGCGTATAATGCGGCCACGCAGTTGTTTTTTTGGAGGATGAAAATGCATAAAAAGCCGCTTGAGATGTCCATCACAGGATTGGTTGCGGGACCATCCCTTTTTAATGAAGCCGGGAGTGATCTAAATAAATCTTGAGGGCTAATACCTTGAGAATAAGCCCTATATGGGCGATTAACTCTCTTATCCTTCCAGCATCCTCTCTCGATCAAACTCGTTTCTTGTCCACTTATTTAATCAAGTTTTCAACGCACTTTTCTCGCAATAAAGCAATGACGACGAGCGCCAAACATATATGGAGGATACGTTTAGAATAGCGTATGGGAAGTGTGAACAAAGTCTCTGAAATGAAATACGTCATTTTTAGAGATAATTATATCACTTTTCAAAGTAGAAGCTAAGAACAGTCAGAAATCTGATTTAATTTTTATTGGCGGCGATCTCTGGTAAACATCTCAAATGACAAAACTAACACAAATGAATAATCTGCTGATGTAAAAATCTGAATACACAGCATATCCGCGTGCTTCAAAGAAGAATGTCATCCTGATTCCGGTTTGTATCGATTGATCAAAAGATTAAGAAGGCTTTTTATTTCATCCCTATAAAAATATATAATAACCAGCTCCTTCGGAAAAAGGAAAATAAAGTTTAAGATTAAACAAAGTTAATAAAAACGACTCTAATCCCCATAACTTCATGTACGACCATGACATGTCCGACTTTTCGTAGACCGACATCATGTCCTATGTACATAAAAATTTAGCCATCTAATATTGCAAGGACAACTCCAAAATTTTGTAAGCATTAATGTGAAATACGCAAAGCTATTTTTATAGCTTTACTTCCTGATCATGCAGTTTGTAAATAAAGATTTCCCTGTTCAGTAAAAGCAAACAGTTCAAGTGCGCCCTCTCACAGCTAAATGCAATGTATCTAATCACGGGATTTTGGTTTTAATTACTCGTCTGAAAGCAGGTGTTTCGGAAATTTTGTTTTACATCTCGGGAAAAAAAACGACTTACAGATAAGACCACACGCTTCTTAAAATATTTTAATTTCTGCAAATCAAATTACAGCCCCAAATTAGAGAAAATTTAAAACTGTATCTGCAAATCACCAAAATTAATCAATACTAAATATAGAAATTTCTCAATTGCAATCACGCCCCCAAGTTTGCTAAAGCTTCTAAAGAAGATCCAAGAAGACCTTTGTAATTTGATGATATGTCAAAAGCGATTATTGGCGAAACAGTGTCATTATTTGCGATCAAAGTAGCCGCCTCGATTATGCCACAGCCGTGCTACAATTTCTCTTTCCGGATGTAGGCGTCATAAAAACATAAACAATTCTTAAAAGGCGTTTATTTTTTTCTTTCATTCAATTCAAGTAGTGCTTTTTTGGGGGAGAAAGCAAGTATCGAAAATCTTAGAAGCAATAGACGGCTACTGTTAAAGCCCAGACGATAAAACCTTCCATCGTAGGCATGAGCTTGGGAAAAACAATCTGTCAGAGTTACTGTTGATCAGCCATGATTTACCAAGCCAACTCTTTCCGGATCGCCTTGGCTCTGCATTTAGTACTGTCATCGACCTGTAGTCAGCAATCAAGCCAAAGCGAAGCTTTCCAAGCAGGAGATCTCATCCTTGGTGGTTTGTTTCCTGTTCATTCGTATTGCTCGAGTTCTTGTCAAGACAAATGCGGTGATTTGCGATCACGGGATGTAGTTTATTTCACCGAGGCCATGATTTACGCCATCGATCAAGTAAACAAGAATTCAAACATTCTTCCAGGAATAATTCTTGGATTTAAAATCCTCGATTATTGTTCAAAAGACGTCATAGCATTAGAAAAAGCGTCTTATTTTCTCCCTTCATGCTCGACCTCAAAACCACCGCCAATCGTCGGAGTTGTGGGACCATACTCAAGCAGTGTTGCTCTTCAGGTTTCCAATCTCCTCGGACTTTTTCAGGTGCCGCACATAAGCTACGGCGCTACCAGTCCTCTCCTCAGCGACAAAAACCGTTTCAAGTATTTTGTACGAACAGTACCGTCTGACGAGGTGCGCGCAAGGGCCCTCGTTGATCTTTTACTTTTAAACGGCACAAAATATGTGTCTGTCGTTTATTCGGACGATGAATTTGGCAGAGAAGGAAGTAAATACTTCACACAACAGGCAAACAATCGCGGCATCTGCATTGGTACAATAAAGGCACTTCCACAAGGTGATGCAGTGTTAACTTTTGATGAAGTAGTGAAGGATATAAGTCAAAAAACGAATGCCAAAGTTATCGTCCTCTTTTGTTCCAAAAGTGATATAAGTTTACTTTTTAATGCAGTAAAAGAGCTCGGAAAACAGAGCGTCTTTCGATGGCTTGTCGGAGGTGATTCGGCTGAAATGTCGGTTTATTTAACTGGAAACGAAGACATGGCGAATTATATGGTGTTATGCTCTCCTCAGAATGAAAAGGCGACACATTTTGAAAAATGGAGAGACGAAAATAACGGAAGTCGCAATCCATGGATTTCAGAAATGAAGCAGCAAAGGAACAGGTCAAAATATCGTTCAGAAAATCCCCTTGATACCTTTATTAAACGAGAAATATTTTATGCAGATATGTACATTCAAAGCGTGATTAACTCCGTGTACACTTTTGTTAACGCACTGGACAAAATCTTCAAACTCTCTTGCAAAAATTCTTCAAATACTATATCGTGCTTGCAAGAACAATCACAAAAACGAAAAGCTTTGCTTGACACTATTCTTGATGTAAAGTTTGAGACTCTAACCGGAAGGCAAATTGAATTTGACGAAAATGGAGATATTTCAGCAGAATATGACTTGTTAAGACCACAGAAAGATGCCTCTGGAAAAACGTGGAGGCTCGTAACGTTAGGTCACTGGGGTCTTGAGAGAAATGGTTCAGGTCCTGCTAGGATGAAGCTATTTCAGCACACCAACATACTGCCCCGTACATTCTGCAGTCGTCCCTGTAAAAGAGGAGAAAGAAAAATTACCATCGAGCCTTGCTGTTGGAAATGTGATCCGTGTAAACCCAATGACGTCACGAATAGCCAGCAAACAGGATGTACGCCATGTGCCCGAGGTTTTGTGGTGAGCTTGAATTAAGTTATGTGAATGAAAGCAAGTTAAAATGAATAGTTGTATTTATTTTGTCATTGGTTTCAATGAGTTGACCCGGAATTATATCATTTACCTTAATTTTTACCATTTATTCTATTATTTACTCCGCGCCCGGAAAGGCTTGCCATTAAAATTGTCACGGCTTCATTTTGATCCAGTACTCGATGTTAGCTGTTTTCAGGGGCGGATCCAGAAAATTCAGAAGAGGGGGCCGAGTCTCTCACCCTTCCCCCCCCCCGAATGAAAACTTCACTTTTCAGGAGATATGCAGCATACATGATTGTGGGTGTATTCGGGATGCAAAGTAAAGTAACGTTAACGTTTCGGAAGATAGAATTAAAGAGCATTTTATAAAAACGATTTTCAAAGCAAAATCGTAGTGTTAGTGGTAGGCGAACTGTTAACAGAGTCATTGCATTGCATTTATACATCCAGTATTAATCGAAATAAATCACTGCAGTGGTTTGATAAATGTCATCCTTTTCTGGTTTCGTTTGGCGTACTCGGCAACAGCTGCATTATAATTTAAAGGTATGTCTTTGTGAATAAAGAGCAACAACAGTGCATTTAGACGTTCTTCTCCCATGGTGCTGTGATAAACATTCTTCACAAAGCGCAGTGAAGAGTTGTTATGTTCAACAGTTGCACTTGTGACTGGGGTGATTAACAGGAGGCGCAGAATTGTATGGACATTGGGGTAGAGGCTTGACCTGCAGGCTTTCAATCTCTTGTAGTGTCGTGAATTTTACGGTAGCGTTGTTCCTAAAAATAAAAGCAAGAATTAACATATATTTCAAGACAAGGTATAATCGGTTTTTTCAGCTTATCACAGTTTCATATAAACTTGGTAACCCATGTATAGTATTAACGCAGAATAACATACCAGAAGCACTTCCGCACTGCTTGGGGACGGCAGATCAGGGGAATAATGCTGAATAAGTTTCTCTTGAGAAGACTCGTTAAGCTGCTGTAAGTTGGCAGGTATCAGTAGCAGTCCAAGCAATGCCGCTTCTGATCGTCCATTAAAGCGGGTATTTATTTACTCCAACAAGTTGTCAAGGAAAGGAAGAAATATTGCCCGTCGAAAGTAGGCGACTGGTGTCCTGGCATTACCGGGTGTTGTTTCTTAATGTCTGCCTACCAAAAGTTCGAGAGATGCTTACCTTGACGTTTGCCTTCTTAGCCATCTTCTTGATCTTTTCATACACAGAACTTGCAAATGTTGTTTTAGCATTCTTGCGCATACCTTTCAGCTGTTCCTTCACAACGTTAACATGCTTGCTGCCTCAATAACATTCAGTGTGGAACCCTGTAACGAACGGCTGAGTCCTACAGTGAAACGTTCCAGAAGGGAAACGTTACTTATCATAAAGACAGCGAATGATAATCAAACTTGCGCTTTAAAACTCGCTTTCACCTGGCACAAGTAGAAACAACTGATCCATTTTTATAACATCGTCAGCAAACTGTTATTGCTGTAATGATTCTAATCGTTTCTGTCAGAATTTTCTATCGAGAAATTAACTCAGGATTATAAATCAATTTACGCAAAACCCTTTGCGACAAATCATTACATTGAGTGCTTAATATAAGCTAAAGTTTAATATTTTTACTTCATTTGCCTTTTTGCTGGGGCGGATGATCACCAAACAAAGTCTCCAAGGCAGAGATCGAACGTTGCCCGCTAACAGACAGATACAGATCTAAAAAAAAACCATTACGTTTAACTTAGGTCAAATAAGTAACGTACTCACCTGGTTCACGATGAAATGTAAACAGTGTCTTCTTTGCTTTCCTCGAAAACTTCAGAAAAATATTTCACTCTTCAGCAGTGCAGCA
>Ga0126338_10001532_pt1 | contig 15074 bp, 7 predicted proteins | sample OrbCmetagenome_2_FD_92529 | JGI IMG/M metagenome (GOLD analysis project Ga0126338, IMG submission 92529) | Coral microbial communities from Petempiche,Puerto Morelos, Mexico - Orbicella C C metagenome | ecosystem: Host-associated > Invertebrates > Cnidaria > Coral | place: Petempiche,Puerto...
AATCTGGAATTCGGAATTCGGAATTCGGAATCCGGAATCCACAAATCAAAGAAAACAAGTTCTTCAATTACATGAAAAATTACGTTGCGTTGCTTTTCCCTGTAAAAATTAAGAGACCAAGAAAAAAACGACTTCTCACACTTCACCTCTTTTGAAACAATGATCCTCCACCTGTCGAAATTCATGCAACTGTTATTTCTTGTGAGGGCTATGATTATGAGAATCTATACTAACGTATGTCAAAATTTGATTCTCAGCACTCTGTGAGTGACTAAAATGAGTTTTCTGGTAATAGCCATTTTGTTTAAGTGATCTGCAATTTGCCAGAGGTATATATTTGGCCCTCATGTCTAGTAGCTACTGAACAAGTTAGCAAATGAGGATTCTGGATTCTGGATTCTGAATTCCAGATTCTGTGTTTTAGGGTTGCTCGAGGGGAGGTCAGTATTAGAGATCAATAAAGCAGGAAGACTGACTTCAGCCCTTACTCTAATTTCTGTGGCCAGGAGGAATTACAAAAATTCAAAATCTCTAGCATAATTACCAGATTGCCCCAATTATTTGTCGCAGCACCCAGTGCTTTTATAGCCCAGCCAGAATTTAGGCAGGCATATACAGTATTGTCAGTAGTTTTCCATTATTAACCTAGACGGTGGGAGGTGTTATTGGACAGCCCTGTCTTACTGCCCTCTAGTGCTATGGTGAGAGGCATTGTGTGGGTGGGTCTTAGAACTGGGCAGGACCCTTTGTTTGCTCTTTAACCTGTAACTTGACCCACTCAGTGCCTCTCTTGACCCAGGGATATAAGGTACATGTACATGTAAAAGTGAATTGTCTGTCCAACCTGGAAAATATGACTCTGGCTTGCCTGCAAACCCTAAGTCCCACACAGGGGGAGTAGCAATGCAGTGGAACCTCGTCAATCCAGTCACCAACAGGCCACAAAAATTTGGCCATGTTAACGGGATGGCCATATTAAAGGGGTTCTTTAAATAACTAACTGACTACCTGAGCTTCTGTTTGGACTAGAATAAAGGGGCTGTAATAATGATGTGGCCATATTAACAGGGTGTAAGGTGGGGCTCCACTGTACTCCTTCTCATTTTTCTGCAATGGAAACTGACTGAAGTTAAATGTTAAATGGTAAATGTTTTTAGTGTGACTTACTATGTCTTGCCAATGGTGTGATACATGTGATATTTTATAATCTCTGTACAGTACCATGTACATGTGCAGGTCATACTAGTGATTTGAAACTATATCTGTGGCACAAAACATCATATGTAAATAATTTGTTGCTTCAGAAAATATCCATACCCACCCTAAGGAGAATTATTTGGAATTTTGAGAGGGAGGGGGTCTCAAAAGCCAAAATTTGTAAAGGAAAGTATGAGCCAAATCTAGAATTTCCAAAAAGATCGGGGTGGTCACCCCCTCCCTCCACCTCTCTGGGAGGGTAATTGAACAACATAATACCAGAATGAATATTTTTCCATAAATGATACAGGGGAGGTTGTTGTTGTTGTTGTTTTCATCTATTCTATCATTGACCCAAGTGCAAAGCCTACAAGCCATAGACAAGTAAACATCCCTTATATATCAACATATTGTCAAACCTCCAGAGTATTCATGTAAACTGTGTGAAATAACATTACTGCAGTACATTGCTTATTTATGTATGTAATATGTTTAAGTAGTGTTCTCCTCTATTTTAACAGATTGGTGGCAAATTTGAAGAGTTGCGAGACATAATTGACCGTGTACAGGACAAGTCTCGAGTGGCTGTCTGCCTGGACACATGCCATGCCTTTGCCGCAGGGTATGACATTGCTTCAGAGAAAGGTTTGTCAAAAACGATGGATGAATTTGACGCTATCATTGGCCTCAAATACCTGAGGGCAGTTCACTTGAATGACTCTAAGGGAGAGATCGGCTGTCATTTAGACAGACATGAAAATATTGGCAAGGGAAAGATTGGAGTTGAGGCATTCCGACGTTTAATGAGAGATCCAAGGTTTAATGGTATCCCTATGATTTTGGAGACACCATGTGCATCTGAAGACACTTACAAGAAGGAGATCAAACAGTTGTACACTATGATGAAGTAACCAGTTCCTTGGATTGAGGACTGCATAGTTGAAATAAGTTCACAGTTCCATCTTAAATTCAAAGTGTAAATTCTCCTTACTGACCATAACACATTTGGTTTAATGTCAGTTCTGAGAATGCAGAGGTGGATCAAGACTATCCCTCAATCTGCCTGTCTTTTTAAATGAGAAATTAGAAGTAGATCATGCACCAAGGCTGTGGTCTAAGAAACATTACGGTGAGCCCAAGGGTTCCTAACCATGAAATCCTGGGTGCCCAGCACTTAAGCTTATGTTTAAAAAGTAAGTTTTCCCAGTCACCCAAAGACAAGAGTTAGTCGCCTGTGGCAACCGGGAGCTTCTAGAGCACAGCCCTAATGCACTCTTAATCATTTTTTCTCTGATTACGATCAGCAAGTGATTTTACTATCAACACCAGAGATGGACCATTACATTTCCCGGGGGGGGGGGGGGGGTGGGGTGGGCCATGTTTTCCGACCAACCATTTTTTTTTTTTTTTCTATGTTCTTGTTGGCCAGCGGGGGGGGGCGGGTGTTGGAGTTGGACAGTGTTTTCGAGCAACTATGTTTTTATTTTTGTTCAATGTCTGTGTGTGCACGTGTGTGTGGTTGTTTGTTTTTTTGTTATATTTATTCCATATTTTTCTTTTGTGTGGCTCTCCTTACACTTTTTATGTTACATTTTTTACTACTTTATTGTGCAGGATTTTTTTCTTGGTGCTTGCATAACTTCCCCTATTCCTCCCTCAAAAATATAATGGTCCATATGTAATGTGCGTCATAAGAACAAAGAACTGCAAGATTATAAAAGCAAATTGCCTTGAACGTAAGATTGCTGTATTCTTTTAAGACATTTCGTATACATGTACATTGAGACATGCTAAGAGATTTCGCGTGTTGAAATTATTGTGAAAAGTTACAACTTTACGTCATCATATATACTTTGTGTTTCTGTGTAGTACTGAAGCCTGAGGTTTTAGTTTGTGTTTTGATTTGATGCACGCTTTCTAATGTCAAGAATGTAAAATGTGTGTCCAAACAGGACGAATTTGTAGAAAATTAGAAGAAAATTTAGCAATAAAGGAATGAAGGTAAATGTAACGAAAATAACAAACAACATACAGTCACATTTCAAAACAATGGAAGGTACATGTAAGATAAACATTTTGGACAACGGTGCTGGCCGCGATGGGAAATATTTCACTTTCTTCCCGGTAGGGTGGAACTTCACTTGTTAATACCTTCATCCATACTCTTTCTACAATGATAACTGGATTCCAGTTGGTAGCACCTGTTGAAGAACTGGTTATAAAGGTAGGCGTATGGCCGTAATGCCTTTTTAGTTGTTGAAAATGGAATCCTTGCGGTCGCGTGTTAAAAAAAAAGGAAAACAAAAAAAGAAATAAATGGGCGAAAAAATTCACATGTGTTAGCCATAACGCAAAGCGCTCGGGATGAGTTAATCCAAGCCTCTCGTAGAAACAGCACTGGGGTAGAAAATAATCTTTATACCAGGGAGTTGGCCAAAAACTTCAAATTTGGTTGGTGGCCAAATAAATGCAACGTTCAGATTTTCATTTTCGTCCAGTTGCCTTTCGTTTTTATCACTGATCGAAACTAGAAAAGGAGAGCCAATGAACAGCTTATGCGAAAAATTATAATACTGCTCAGTAGGAAATCAGCAGTTTCAACTGATGAACTATTTAGAATGAGCGTTTGCCTTGGTTAATTCTCTGAAGGCCTCAACAATCAATAGTCAAAAAGTTTCAACTGGAACGAGAAAATCGTGACACAGCCGAATTCAAAGGCTGAAAAGGCAGCAGCTTTTAGTTATCCTTGCCTTATCCAGGGGCCTTCTGATAGAATGTCGTACACAGAGGTTATTCTCATGGTAATTTTCTCTATCCTTGTGGCTGTAAATCTGCTAGGGAATACTTTGGTTTGTGTTGTTGTGCTCCGAACCAAATCCATGAGAATGCCAATGAACTATCTCTTGATAAACCTTGCCGCTGCTGACATGGCATTCGCCCTCTTCGTATCGCCGCAGTATATTTTTCGTCCATTCCTTCAGCACCCTAGTGCTTTACTGGGTGACCTTCTATGTAAGGTCGCGACTGGAGGAAGCCTGAGTTGGATTGGAACAGCCGCTGCAGTCTTTACACTGGTTTTAATCGCCTTTGAACGGTACAACTCCATTTTGTTTCCACATAGCAATACTCGAAGGCTCACAGCACAGAAAGTAAAACGAGGAATCTTAGCGAGTTGGTTAGTGGCAGTCGTGTCTGAGATCCCGGCAACTGTAGTAATGAAGTACAGCAAGCGACACGAAATTTGTATTGAAGAATGGCCGGACATTGGATATGCCAAGGCTTACACGTTGATGACATTTTTCATTGACTTCGCTTTCCCGTTTACCTTTATGGCTGTTCTCTACGGAAGAGTAATTCATAAGCTTTGGAACCGTCAAAGTTCCAGCTCAACCCAGGTAGTGCTGCTACAACAAAGAAAGAAAGTCACCAAACTTCTGTTGATTGTCACAGTTCTTCACGGAGTGTTTCTCCTGCCTGACACGGTCACTTATGTTCTTTCGTACTTTGGCTTCAAGTATGGCTCCATTGCGTACAAGGTTGGCACAGTTTTGGTCTGCTTGAACTCAACAGTGAATCCATTTTTGTACAGTCTTCGCAGCGAGAGATTCAGACGATCTTTGCAGAGGCTGTTACACTGGAAAACCAAAAGTTTTCACCTTACAAACAAGTCAAAAGAAAAGAATTCCATTGAATTGCGCTCTTCGACTAGACTGGAAAATTCTAGTGTAAACTAAGTTTAAGTAGAACGGATTATCGTAAAATAAATAGTGCAAGCATTCTTCTAATAAATTAACTATCGGAGAGTTTTAGATTGAAAAGTTCGAGCGTTAAGCTCTCCCTTTCAGCTAATGTAATAGCAAAAAACAATTGAACATCATTTCAAAAATCGTTTACAACCAGATGGTATTTTTTTAATCTAAGAAATAATTGTTCTTCCTAACTATACACTCTCGAGACTGACAAAAATGCAAATACTTTAAATAAACATTATGTCAGGGGTGTTTCAGTTTTCAGTGAGGAGAATTTACCTTTACCATAATTGAGAGATTGATTAAACGCAAACCTTTTCGAGCTTGTCTGCCAAGTCCCATTAGGGGTGGATGATTTAAGGACTGAAAGGGGGTGGGGAGTGATTCGAAAAAAAAGCATCCTGTAAGCACAGTTGTACCAAAAGAACTGAGGATTCATGCTCACGACCATTGCCAAGAAAACAAATTCACACACGTTCAGTGAGCCTAAAAAGGCCGTTACAGGGAGAAAATAATACCCTTCATGCACACGTCACAAGAAAAAAAAATTCCTAGTGCATGAAAGGGCTAAAAAAAAAAAAATGACTTTACCAAATTACCCATCCCCCCTCAAAAGTCAAATGGTCCACCCTTTATTTAGACAACATTATTTGGGATCCCTGTGCCTCTCTCCCTTGAGGAATGACCCCTGTTGTTTTAGACAGACTTTTCCACGAATCTCCGTTTGGTGTTCTGCCGCGTCCCCCACCAATCGTTCTGAATATGAGATTTTACGATAAATCAACAGTCGGAAATCAAAATCAGATTAAACTTTGAGTTCAACAGGCTCTGGGCTATCTTCTTTTCATTACCGCCGCGTTTAAAATACGATTATACGAACTAATGAAAACAGTAGACTAGACAGTCGGGGGAAAGTTAATTTACCTCTAGTTTTAGCGGAAGTTTATATCTTGTAACAAAACTGTAGTAAGAGTGTCTGATCATCAAGGATATGTTGTCAAGATCCGCCGTTCAGATGAGCGCTTGTGAATAGGCGGATTGACCGACGCTCTTGTAAACTATACAAGTAAAAAAAACTTTAATAAAGAGAAGAGCTTTGTGTTAGGGATCTTGGCTAAATTCATTCCAATCACTGCTTCATGTTTGATTGTACTTTTTCGTTACGACTTGTTACATGTCCCTATTTCATTATAGGTCCGATCATTAACTTTTGAAAGTAATTAATACGGCTCAGCAATAGAATCTCAAGAAACCTGAGGCAATTCCAATAATGCGGCAGGTCAAAATGGTGTGAAAATTTATAAACTTTCAAGTCTTCGTGAAGGTGCTTGAGTACTATAAAGCCGTTTTTATCTCCTCTATCACTACTTCTACCACTTACGCTTCCAGTTATATTCAAGTTTTAAAAAATAGTCTTCTCAATAACTTTAAGTGTTTTTCGATTTATATTTTTCGAGATAGTCTTATCGTATCACCTGGACCTCATCGCTAGGGATACAACTCAACGCTTCCAGAAAAAAAATCTATATATAGATATAGATCGAGCTTTTCATAGTCAATTCACATGCTTATAACGTAAAACTAATCTCGAATTTTAGTAACGCGGGCTGAGAATATAACCATTGGCATTTGTTCATGCCACCTAAAGCTAGACCGTGGAAAAAAAAAAGCAAAATAGTTATATCTTTTCCCCTAACTAGCTTATGAAAAATGCCCACGTACACAAGTTGTCCGTTAGCTACACGAAAAATAAGTTTTTAATTAATTATGTCGCAATCTGACAAAATTTTCCTGGCGACAGAAAAATTAGGACCCGGCCACAGTACGGTGGAGGAATTTGAAAACGGAGGTTTTACTCTGAAAACGCATCAAATATTTTCCGTTCACATTACGCCGGATGAATTTAAAAACGCAGGATTACCGTGACGCCATCGTTTTCGGAAACCTCCGTTTTCAACATGTTTGCCTTGCACACGAAAAACGAAAAGCCGGCGTTTTGAAATTCCTCTGGTTTGAAGAGCGTTCTCGAAAAGTTCCGTTTTCAAATTGTTTGCCGTGCACACGAAAAACGAAAAGCCGGCGTTCTCAGATTCCTTCGGTTTCAAGAGCGTTTTCGAAAATCTTCGTTTTCGTGACGGCCCGGGGAGTAGAAATAAAGATGGGTTTTCGAATTTCTCCGGCGCAGTGTGCACGCCGCCCTACATATTGCTAAAATTGCCTGTCTGGACACACGAAACCCTGATTTTTGCCGGCAGCAAGAAATTTTCCTAAAAGCTTGAGTGGAATTACCGGATAAAATATTTGAGGTATTGTTGCGTGATTGTGAAACATGACGCACAATTTTGACAAACCTTTCAACCTTAAATTAAAGATTTTTTCCTATCACAGCTGTTGTTTTGTTTCCGTAACCTCCAAATTTGATGGGACACGCGAGTAATTAATTGATGACATGGTTTAGTCACGTAGTAACGTATAGTATTGCATGCAAAATCGGTTTTTCTATTGTTAATTCTCTGAACTCCCAAACAACAGCTTCTGTAAGTTTTGGACGAAAGCCACATATCACGAAACTTCTTTCACGGTAAGTTTTATGCACAGGTACAAAGTTTTAAACTTCTTTGGGAGGTATTGCAGCACAAGGTTTTAGATAATTCATATTGCAATGCATCGTATTACTGAATGGAGAAAAAAAAAATTCTCAGAAGTAATGCATCCAAAGATACAACAACAACAACACACTCACGATTAGTTCCCCTTCTAAACCATGCACCATCCCCCCATAAACACCATCAAACATCAATCTAAAGAGTGTGCAGTAGAACGTTTCATAAGCACCTTCTTGTCATAGGGCTGCAAGTACTTCAAGGATAGCTTTCGTTAGTTGCTCATTTAGAACATGAAGAGGCCGGATGAAGGGTTTATAAGAGAGTTATTTTTATAGCACCCAAGAGAGTCTAGAAATACAGGTAGCTTATTTTCTGAGGGGAATTTTCTAACCACGTGGATTGCCGGTCCAAGCGGCTTAACGCGCTTTTTCATCCTACACCACTGTGCACGAATAGCCATACCTAAAATAATAATTAAGAGAGGTTATCTTGAAAATAAGGCTTATATGCATAGGGGGCATAACTTTCTTAGCCTTTCCGAGCTAATTTAGCAGTAAGCAATTACTACGGTTCGGCTGTATATTAAAATATTTAAGATCATACACAATTATTTTTTGCCTGTTTCTCTTCAGACCCACTAAAATAATCGTTAAATTTTTCATATATCAGTTTTCATAATGGCGCTTACTTTCAAAAGTAGTATAGAAAAAGCGACGAATTTTAAAACGACACTTAATCTCGATAGAACGGTGCATTTCGCCAGAAATCACATACATGTAATCGTTCTTTTAATGTTTCTCTGTAAACGGAAGTTATTGATTTTAGAAAATTCGGGAATAGCATACAATAATAAACTCGTCTAACGTGTATTTAGTACGAATGAAAACCTGACGAAACATCTCGTGTTCCTCTTCTTCGCCACTCCAAACCAGGCAATTATTTACTTCACTGATTAAGCCCTCCTCAGGAGGGCGGGATTATGATTTATGCTAAGACTTTCGCTATGGCAAATTAAGGAAATGATGTGAGAATTCCAACCCACTCAAAGGTTCGCTCAGTGCTGCTATAAAACCGAATTCTATCCTGCCCGCCTTTTAATTGAGAACTGACAGGCAGATCTACTCTAGCAATACCACTACTACCAGTATCAGAAGTTCGTTTCTGTTTATTCTTGAAAACTGTGAACTCCATGCTTTTCACGGCCCCCTTACGCGCTAAATAGTTGCATTTCTAAAGAAATGCCACGCGGCTAACAGGACGTGGAAGCGGGTGTGAAATATGATTATTTCTCTGCATGATGGAGAAAAGAGTCGTGGAGATGTACTCGTCCCTTGTACGCTTCACTATCGATGGTAGATCTCTCGGCTATTGATTTTGTTCTTGAACGTTAATTAGCCGGCTCGAAATTTACCTGAAATAAAACAGAATTGATCGACCCACGCATTTCCTTCACCGGACAGGAAACTTTAACTTGGTCTGGCTGTATGCCCTGACAAGTAGTAAAAACTAAAAACGTTCTTCTCAACACGTTCACTTGTGTTCAAGAGTTTGTAAAATACTTTGTATGAGACATGTTTTTCGAGATGATTTTTTTTTTTTTCACTCTTGTTTTATTTTGTCTGTTTTGTTCTTTGTTTCCAGAGCGGAAGCACCTGAAGGGATTTTATTTCATAATCTTCGCGTTATTTTTAGGGGACAATCATAGCTCAATCGAGTTATTTTTATCCTCAGTGTACAAGTCTCATTTTTAAATTGTTATTTTCACTGAAGTTATTGATCTCTGCCAAGCGGCAATATGTACGCACGTGATAGTTGTCAGCCCATCTGTCAAAAATAGGAAATGAACCTTTGAAAGACTTGCCTGGAGTTGTATTTTGCTATTATAAACGAGAAACAACAGGAGAACACATCAATTTTAAGTTACAAGCGGAGAATTGCAGTCTTAAACGTGTACCTCCTAACATTCTAAATAGCATGTTTTTCATTTCTTACTGAAATAACATATACACAATTCAGAAGTAAAATCTGGGTATTACATATGTATTTAGTTACTCGTAGCGTTTGCAGGCTGAATATATAATTCAACGAAAATGCTTTCATCAAACGTTTAGCATTGTCTCTCACGAAATGCTTTTAACGAATAGCATCTCCTCTCATGAAATCAAAGATTTTGAACGCAAGCAAGTGGTGTGATATATTTGCACTTAAAATTTTAAGATGAGCCGAATTATGTTTCAAACTATGCAAAATATCCTTGCGCGTGTGTGCGAAATTGGATCACAACAGATTTTGATCATTGGTTGTCTTACGTTATGTTTACGTTGAATCCCGGTGATATCAGTTGAGCGTTTATCACGTTCCTCGGTGGGTTTGACGCATTGTCAACACAGGCAGAACTCTCAGCCAATTTCAAAGGTGAATGAAATACGCGCTTTTGATTATCCGATTCTTGTTATTCCACGATGAGACAGGCAAACAATTCATTACATGATTTTGTTGACAGAGATTGGCGCGAAAAATGAGTCACGTATCATGTCATACAATTCGCGCACATTTTTCGCATTCTTACGAAAAGAAAAGAAAGTCGCAAAAATTTTTTTCTATTGATGAAAAAAAATTATTTTTTTAGAAAAAAAAAAACTACTCAAAGGACATGGTTTTCATCGCGTGAGCTACAAAACACTTTGTGTATATCTATTGCATTTATGTATTGCATTATTTTCTCTCAGCGGCACTCGAAGACTTCAAGACCCTGAGAAAGTGTTATAGACGGAATTGAGAACTGTTAGAGAGAAGAACTACAAAGTTGAACTATATGTATATATAAATGAAAGTTTGGAAAACGAGAAAGCGTTTGGTTTGCATTTTATAGAGCTTCAATCTTTGCCGTTTCATTATATGAGAACACTGACAAACCAAAGCCATATTTTTTTCACAGCTGTTCAGGGATGCAATATATTTTGCAATTTGTTGAGCCTTGCGTTTCAAGATGCTTTTGAAACAACTACCCCAAAATCTTTGTTTGTAACAATTTTTTGAAGTGCTGTTCAACATTTTCCCAAAGATCTGCTAAATGCTATTATTTTTCTTTTATACCGACTTGTACGTGATCTAATATCATATCCCGCTGACTTGAAATTTTTAAAATTCACCGAAATTCTAAAAAAAATTCATTTATCGCAAAACGCAATCAGGCGTGGGCCGAAATTAACATATATATTTTTAAACATCTGACACAAAGCAAGTACAAAAGAGAAAAAATAAGTATAATTAACGGCACCTTCATTGTTTTAGTACTTATTTTTCTTTGCTCATATTTCTAGAAAGAAAATATCAAAAAATAATGGAGATTTAGTTGAGCGCATTAATGTTAAGGTACTTCAAACGTGCATTCTTAAAACCCGTGAACTGCTGGATGTTTCCAAAACAAACAGAACGAAAATACTATTTCATTGTTATATATAACCCACTCTCGCTATAGCTTCCGGATCTGTTCCCCGAGTGTGGATTTAAACACGAATTTTACGGTTTTTTGACAGAAATTAGTTTCGTCGCGGTTCAGAAGTTACTCGAGGCTGACAAGGACATTGCTCTCCTGACTGCGGAATCTTCTCAGCCAGTAGCGGGGTTATTTCAATAGACACGTGTCACTGGCGATTGTTTGCGATGTCAAAACTGACTATCGGCAAAATCTCAAATTGAAAACAGTTGCTGCAGAGTGTTCACCTCAGTCGTTATCGGATCGCCGCTCGAGCGAGTCACAGCAATTGCAAGTCGACATGAAAGCTGTAGAGAAAGACGTGGAAGATATCTTTGCAGGTAATACATTTCTCAAGTCTCGATAGACTTTTCAGTTTATAATTTAGAACAGATATCTCAGCAGTCATCGCAAGTTAAGCCGTATTTGTGTACAAAGCATAACTACAGCCATCGCGTGACTTATCGTCGAAACTAACCCAGATATTTTTTGGCCTTTTCTTTTATTCAAAGCCTTTTATGTCTTTGAATCTGTTCCGCTATCGTAGCGAGGAAGACTCTTAAAATCGCAGCAAGTCTTCTACGTGAAAATACGTTAAGTATCTGGTAAACAATTTAGGAATTTCTGCTAGGAGGTGTAGGCGGATAGCTGGAAATTTCGACACATGACGTGTTGAAAATCGTTAACTCAATTAAGTCTGTTCCAGACACCTTTCGTTCATTTTGCCACGAGATTGTAGAGAACACGGTTTTAACGAGTTAATATAGTCGACACTTATAAACTTGTGTGTGCGTGTGCAAGACAGCCGATTTATACTTATTTGGAATTTAAAGGGTTGCCTCCGAGCGGTCGACTACATTTGTCGAAATGTATTCACCTGTCATATAGCGAATGTTTTCGTCGGCGAAATGGAATAAAATTATCAACTCGAAGTTCTCGTTTTTAATACCAGAAAATTCGCTATCGAGAAGGATCGCTCGAATGATCAACTTATATTACACTGTAGTTTCGTACAAGCCGGTCTCAAGGGAAACTGGACGCAGTTTCGTTCCAGTGTTTTGGAGGGAGGATGCCATAAGATTACAACTTCCGTATTCAGACAAAATCGGGAAAATAACTATAAAACCAGGATAAAGAAAAATAAGTTTACACTATGTTATATTAAACGCAAATAATGCTCATGATAATTTCATTGTTGAATTTGCGAGAGGAGACACGGTCGATATTTGCCTTCAATGCCAAGTTTGACTAAACAAGTTATAATTTCTTTTTTCTGCTTTTGTTTACATTTCGGCTTTCCATTATGCGGCCTGTCAAAGTGTGACATATTGCCCTTGGCAGTGGACTAAACAGCCTTCATAAAATATTCATGCGTGCAAATCACATGAGTATATTTCTCGATCTCAGCAATCGTTAAGCCGGTCTTCAGTTGTAGCGATCTTCTGCCGAGATCTGCGTGAATATTTCGTCATAGCATGTTCAAAACAGGACAAAAGTGATTCATTGGCAGAACAGCTTCACTACGATTCACGCGATATATATTCCAACAGGTTTATGCCAAACAGGAAGTTTATCAAAATGACAGGTATATTTATGTTCTTCAAGCCGGTTTCGCTGAATATTAGACTATGAAAACGTTAATCTGATGGAAAATTCTTTACAAGAAACAGGATTTGCAGAACTAAAAAATGGATTTCCGAGATGTGGTTTGACCCTGGCCCTAGGGATAAATATGAGATATTTCAGATTTACCTTGACCGAGGGGTCTTCAACATACTTGTCTGCTGTGTTATCGCGCTGTGTTCTTAATCGGTATTAACGCAACCGTATAAACCGCTCTCATCATATCTACCGCCTTGCTTAACTGTAAATCAGGTTAAAGTACAATAATTATTTTAAGATATCCATCTCGGATCTTCATTTCGAATGACTTCGCTCGAGCACTTGTTGCTAACTGTCGTCGGTTTGGCTTAGTGCCACCAAACCCGCGTCGGAGGGAATGAAAGGTTAGTAAGTCTTGTTTGATCCGGTGAGGCCCCAAAATAATTTTTCCTTTTAGCCTGGGGAAGTGCTTCTAGGAACAGACAATGGATGTTTTACGAGGAAGATTCATTTGAAAGAAAAACATCTGATACAATTGTAAACCGAATGAAGCTTAACCTGGTCATTGTTTTTCTCTGTTATTCCCATAATAAAAACGCCTACTTTTGGTCTGAAGCCGAACGTCATTTTAACATTTCCATGATTTGTTTTTGGGCTTGAATATGCTGTTAAGATGAGCTAGTTTGTTATTCAAAACAAAGCGGAGTAATGTCAGCGAATCACTCCGAAGTACATTTCAAAATTGTATGTCGATTGTTTTTTTTCCGTAATGGGGAGAAAAAAATAGTGGAATCTTCCTCTATAGAAAAAGTCAAGATCTGGCAAATTATCGGCGCTAGTTTTACATTGTTGTAAAGAGTGGCATATGAAATTCGGTGAGGAGAATTGACGCTTAGAACTTGCAGCAGAAAATGTTAGTAGAGCGAAAAAATTCAGCGCCCTTAGTAATGCTCTTAATTATAAATGTTACGAGACAACCTTATTACATTATTATATAACAGTGTTGTTATACAATTATATATTACGTAACCAATGTTTATATAATTTTAATGCCTTATTATAATATTTTGTATATGCCTGAATAGTCTCACGGCTATAATTATTTAGGACTCAAGTCTTAGTAAACACCACAAATTATCACAAAAAATAATGATTTTAAACGGTTGGCCAAACTCTACCGGACTACCGAAGATTTCATTGGGTGCTGGCAAAATAAGGCCCTGGAGTCATGTATAAAGACACCTGTTCTTTGCACAGGCAGGCCACCTTACCTGCATGGTCAAATGAGTTCCTTGTCTATCTGTAGAAAAAAATGCAATTGTGGAATGGTGTAATCTGAAGTGGTGATGAAACCAAAGTCGTTGACCGGCCACATCGTCAAATTTATGTCTTGTCTGTCAGGCTATATCTGCTGAGGTTATCTCGAGCCTAAGATGTTAAGCGTGATTTTAAACGGCCTCTTGAAAGCGGCTTTTCTTTAAACGGCTTCTTGAAGGCGGCTTTTCTTAGAGTCACGTCTCAGCTAGGCTTTTAGTCCTGGATGCAAATGGTTAATGTACAGAACTTAATCTGCTATTTGCTTTTCAGAGATGGAGCTTTTCCTGGTCGATATTGCGGGCGACAGGAGCCTCAACGAAGAACAGCGTTTAAGACGAGACACCCTGGCAGAGAAAGTCTTAAGTTTTCGCCGGCAAAAGGATGTTCTGAAATCTGCATCATCCTATACATGTTCCTCCTGCTTGTCAAGAGCGTACGTGGAGCAAGTCAGCAACGTGGCCTGGCCCAAAGTCAAATATAACCGCCCCCGCTCGAACTCGTATCCGTTGATAAAGCGGTTGAACCCTCTACCTCGAGTAATAGAGGAAGACGAAACGGCACAAATAGAAAAACCGGCACTGCCTCATACACGCGTTCCTCAGGTTCAAACATTGAATTGGACGGATACCAAACTCTCGGACGAATGGCTGTACAAAATCAACACGCTAAGGTCTACTTTAACATCGTTAGATTCTTCCAGGGCTAAAGGCTCTGATCGCGCCGAGAGGATGCCGGGAGAAAAGCGCAGCAGTGTTGATAAGCGAGCTGCATTCGAAGCTTCCAACCAAGATTCGCCTGCAGGGTGTAAAAGCGTGTCGATCGAGCGCCTCAGAAGAGTTGTTAAAGAAGACCATATTCGCGATCGTCCTTGTGTCAGGAACAAGCCTATTTCTAAAACTGATCACGTGCGTAAACCAGATTCTACTTACATCTCGTTGATTAGTGGATTCACGCAGAAAGAATCACAGCGTAGAAGTCATGATGACGAGGCACACAATCACACAAAGGACTCTGACTCCAAAAAGGAGAAAAACTGTAAGAATTTGAAGTGCATACAAATGAACATGTTTGTTCCAAGAAATCTCTTCTGCTCTTCTCAAAGAAGCACTCGTCGTCAAATGTCGA
>Ga0126338_10001534_pt1 | contig 15064 bp, 14 predicted proteins | sample OrbCmetagenome_2_FD_92529 | JGI IMG/M metagenome (GOLD analysis project Ga0126338, IMG submission 92529) | Coral microbial communities from Petempiche,Puerto Morelos, Mexico - Orbicella C C metagenome | ecosystem: Host-associated > Invertebrates > Cnidaria > Coral | place: Petempiche,Puerto...
GTTAGGGAATCAGGGAAAGGTCAAACAAACCAGATACTACATAACGGCACTAGTTCCATGGGCAGCATATAAAAGCGACACAAAGCGAACTCGAAGGCTTGTCGCGACAAACTGACTAGGACGGTAAAGGCAAAGGAAATGCCAGCCTTCTCATTGGACACAAGCAAGGAACAAGTAAGTCAGTTCGGTTAGATTTCCGCCGCAGGTTCCTTTCCCAAAGAGCGGCTGGTTGAATCAATGAGAACCGTTGTTTGGAAGACTGTTTGGAGTACCGTATGATGCAGGTACCTGGAGTGAGTTCCTATTTGGAATGAACACGCCAAAGAATTAACGCAAACCGTTTTTCCCTTATTTTTCGGTATTGGAATCTGTTCTCTCCAGACCGCAGTCATATCTCTTCGAACGTAATATGTGGTTAGATATTCCAAGTTTGGGAAGAAAGTTCGGGTGGATTTGAAATGAGGAGAGACTGGGGACGGATTTAATCACGTGATGTTAATTTATGTGCATACTAAAGTTTGGCGCCAAATTTTGTACTTTGTCGGTTTTCTGCGCAGCAGCCATTTTGTTTGCATGAAAAGACACTTGACGAATGTCTACGTATGGCGTTATCGGACAAAATTGGAGTTCTTTTCAACTAAAATTCGCTTTATACTATGGAGTTGAGTATCAAAAGCCCTCGACCTATACCTAATATCGTCAGCGAGGCAACATTTAGTCACCGAAAACCGAGGAAAGTCAGCGAAAGGAAGGTGGTCGAGGAAGATTGTTTACCTCCTCGAGCTCCTGTGAAATCTGCGCCACCTATAAGCAGAGTCTTTAAACATACAAGAAGGAATTCGGTTGGAGCTTTGCAAGTCAGTTTTCGAGCTAATGGGAGCAGTATCCTTTTGAAAGAAGTGTTTTAAGTAGAAGAGAATCGTGTATGTACTGTACACAAGAAACGTAACGACCTGACTTTAATTTAAAAGCGTGGGTGTGTTGTGAGTGAAGTTTGCGGAATGCAAACCACACAAACTTTAAGCGCTTTAGACCTTTTTCTTTTTTTGGAAATCTAATAGGTGTCTTGATAATTGTGTTATTTTTCAGCTGAGTAGATCAGTTTAAATGATTAGTTTAAATAAGCGCATAAACTTTAAAGCGAGTTTACCACTAACCAGTGTAGCTTTACTCTTTGAATCCACCGGTTTTCAGAGGGACACTCACGAATAATGACAGTGAATCCGAAATGTTGACACAAATCCTTGACATAGTAATTTAGAAATTAAAAGTCCTCACTACAATGAGAAATCAAGAGATCTTTACTTTGAACAGGTAGCTAGATACGATGTTCTGACATGACAACTCAAGTGTTTTTTTTCCAACGTTTTACTATGATTTTAAGAAAGAGTACTAAGCTTACATTATTATCTGTATAAGCATGATTCTTGAACCTTTCAACCTTTGGGGGAGCATACAGTCCAAACCCCTGCTTGTATAATGGAGACCTTGCCCAGGGAAAGCGTTATATGAATCATGCTTTGCTCTCTTTCAGACCAAGGTTCTGTAATACAACAAGTCGTCCCTATTACAGAGGCATTCCTAAGAAGGGATTTGATGTATAAGCATACTTGCCCACATGTAATACAAATCTCTCCTAAGCTGAAATCCAGCAAGTCTCCAATACTTGTGACAGCTCTTCAAGTGAATTTACTGTAACACACAGTTGTCATTTCAACAAGAGTTGTTTACAAGTACATCATTACACTGTAGTGAGACAGGGCACCCCTTCCTCTCACCCCCGCTGTGGCATCCTCAGGTCTTGTAGACATATCTTACTTAGGTGCCAATTGTTAGAGTCAGTGTGGTATACAGGGGTCTGCTGAACACAGTCAAGCCAGTCGTGTTAATAGGCTAACCCAAGTGCTATTTAGGCCAATCCTAAAGCCATTCGTCACTTCACCATCTCACTGTTTTGTGTTTTAACCAAATTCCTTAGTAGGTATATGTATTATGAGGTTGTTGTGGTTTGCTTATCATGCAGTGTTTTGAGGTAATCAGCAGACTTGGAGCAGGCTCATTTGGAGAGGTATTTTACTGCATAATTTCCTCATTCAAATGTATCTTATAGGTAAACATTGTAATTTAGGCCAAAAAGGATATCCACGATTGATGATTCTAAATTACTTTCTTAACTTAATAGTTGGGCAGGTGTATTTCTGCACTTACAATGACCAATGTTTGGTGATTCTTTTTTGGGGGGTGGAGGGGGGTGGGAGAGAGGGTGGGAGAGAGGGTGGGAGAGAGGGGAAGGAGGAGGAAGAGGGTGATTCTTGATATTTGATGAATTTTCATACTGTAATTGGTGTCAGAGCATTTTTGGTCAACAAATTTCTGGTGAAAGATTATGACTTTTTTAATCTCTGCTACTGTCTAAAAGAATGGATAGCTACCTGGACGACCTGTAATGTGCCAACACTGAAAAAAAAAAAAAATTTTAGACTTAATTACCATCAATTAATGTGCCTTATTAATAATAATAATAATAATTGTAATTAAAATTAAAACCACTTGTACTAAATATTACAATATCATCATACATTGATCCTGTTTTGCAAGGTTTTTAAAGTGAGGAGCAAGGAGGATGGATGTCTATATGCAGTAAAAAAGTCCAGGGACAAGTTCCGTGGTGATGCTGACAGGTGAAAATAAGTTTCATGTTTACCAAAACTTCTAAAATATCGTTGAGTTTAAAGTGCAATATTCCCTCAATATCCCATTTTTTATTATTAACCTTTGCAGGAAATATAAACTTGAAGAGGTCAACAAGCACGAGCGACTGAAGTGTCATTGTAACTGTGTTAAATTTATCAAGGCATGGGAAGAAAGGCTAGTCAAATAGTTCATTTTTGATATTTATTAACTGGTCTGAATGATTTAAAACATTGATATTTAAAAATATTGCATTGCAGACAACATCTTTACATCCAGACAGAGTTATGTGAGATGAGGTATGTGGAACACAATGTATGTAACAAATTGATGTCAGTTTTTCATGCATCTGTCCTGTTATTGATCATTAATTTTGTCATAACATTGTCAAAGTAGCTGTGGATCCACAAGGCAATAGCCGAGTGGATCCATAGACTACTTTGACAAAGTTATGATGAAATTTGTTGTCAATAACAGGACAGACACATGAAAAACTGATGTCAATTTGTTTTTTACAATGACAAATTGTCAAATTGTCCGCTCTCGCTTGCTGTCGCATCGCATAAATTATAAATTCATGTGTCTGTCTGCATATTGACAATGAAAACTAGCCAATGAGCACGCAAGAATTTCTGCAGTTATCATAAAAATATTTATTGATTTATATCAAGCTACATGTATTTCAGATTGTTAATTATTATGTTGCCAGTGTCAGTCGAGAGTGATACATGTATGATCATGATACATTTGTCTTCTAGCCTCAAAGATTACTTGGAGAAAAATGACTCAGCAAGTGAATCTGTGGTGTGGGAATTTCTTGTTGACTTGTCTTTGGTTAGTATTGTACATATTGATGAAATGCTTTAGCAGGGTTACCACAGGTCAGGAAATGGTCAGAGAAAAAAATAGTCCTCAAGGTCAGGGAAAAGACATGGAATTTTATTTTGAGTCGGGGAAAATTGATATTTTTGAAGAAAAGTCAGGGAAAATTCAAAAAGTTTAACATGGCTGCCTGATTTAATACCATTGATGGCTGGAAGAAACATTTGGGGCCACTGTGATCTCAACTGAACAATATTTTTCCTTAATGAAGAAGGAAAATTTGTTGAAAACTTATCATTCTTAATGAAAGAATAGAAAGGACAGCTGTAAGTTGAGGCCAGAAGCCACTACTAGATCTGACATTAATGTGTTTATTTTGTCAGGGAAATCTTATTTTTATCAGGGAAATCTTATTTTTATCAGGGAAAAGTCGGGAAATTTTGAAAAGTGATGCCTGTGGCAACCATGTTTAGTTCAAAGTCATACCTTATAGCTTTGAAAGTAGTGACCATCTAAGGTTATGACTTATGGAAATGTTTCTTTTTTCCATAGAAAGACCTCATGCATCGGTCGAGATGTATCAAAATCGCAGACACAAAATATTAATGACATATATCTAGGAAGTCCATAGAGACGTGGTATTGTTATGCGCATGAATGAACAACAGATAACAATACAGCTGCTGAGCTAGTTTGTAAAAACAATAACAACAGCGATGTATGTTAAGCCCTGACTACTGATGATTCATCATTAATTGTTTACTGCTTTATTTTACCAGGGTTTGAAACATCTTCATGATAATGATATGGTTCACATGGATATCAAACCAGCAAACATTTTTATTGGTCTTGATGGGTTGTGTAAAATAGGAGATTTTGGTTTGGTATTAGAATTGTCAAAAGTAAGTACTTTTAATTACTACATGTAAGGTCTTTATATATATATTAATTATATACGATGTGGTCATTTTCAGGGTGTTCTCAAAATTATTCTTATTTGTCAATGAAGCCAAAAAGTAACTGGCTGTGTTTTTGACACTGGCTGGAATGTGTTATTTGTAATTATGCTTTTTGTTTTGCACAATACAAATCAACCTGGAAAACTAATAGTAATTTTATGTATTGCTGAGTTATGGAGATTACTGCCACAATTTTTTTCACAGCGCTTTCTTTTTCTTGTTAGTGTGATACTACGCAAGCTCTAGAAGGAGATCCTAAATATCTTGCAGCAGAGTTAATGCAAGGTCGATTTACTAAGAGTGCTGATATATTCAGGTAGGTTGATTTCCTGTGCCAAAAGTAAGTCAGATCAAGTTTAGCAATATTTCACAAGTTGATATGTAAGCTAGTGTGTTCATGCAGTGAGCGTCTTTTATATTAGCTTTCTACACATCAGTGCTAATTATTAAAAATTATTAATTATTAAAAAAGAAAGTCAGGAAATAAGTTGATCCAGAATTGTTCAGTTTCTCTTATGATATTTTACATTTGTTTGTTAATGTTTAAACCATCAAGTAAACATGCTTTGCTAAAGTACATGTTTTGTTATCTTTTCTTTAGCTTAGGGATAACTCTGTTAGAGTTGGCTAGTGATCTCGATTTACCTAGAGGTGGATACACTTGGCATCAACTCAGGAATGGACAGCTTCCTGATGTGTTCACACAAGGTTTGCATTAGCACAAGACACACCTGTAGTTCGATGCAGTTGTGCCTTTTGATATTTTTGTGATTTCTTATTTTGTCAGAATGAGATACTTAAATGTATTAATTTGAAAATGTTTGTGCCTGTGTCTCAACAAAAGTACATACATAATTCTAATTTTCCACTATATTTTTATGAGTACAGTGGAACCCTGATAATCCGGTCACCAACGGACTGCAAAAATGTGGCCGTATTAACAAGGTGGCCATATTAAAGGGGTTCTTTGAATAAGAAAATGACTCACTGAGCTTTTGCTTGGGCCAGAATAAAGAGGCCATAATAAAGAGGTGGCTGTAGGGTGGACGTAAGGTGGGGTTTTACTGTATTAAATTTTAGTCGACCACCTCAATCAGAGATGCAGATATACATTTGGAAACAGATCCATGCAAATAGCTGAGACAACTTTTTGCTCCATAGATTCAGAATTAGAATCAGATTCTATGTATAACAGTTGGAATCGGAGGCCCATATTTGATATACATGCATGCCTTAAATTGTTCTGCTATATTTTTCACTGTAGGCATATCCCCAGAACTTAGAAGGCTAATTTCATGGATGATGGACCCATTACCACAGCAAAGGTTTGTTGTTTCTCTTTGCAGTATTTTAGTGCTGTTCTGTGGAGAAAAGTACTGGCCTGGTATGCCACTTTGCTTCAATTCCTGCAAGCTTTATTTTTTTACTTTAATTGGTGAAATCTATTCTACAAAAATTATTAGTTTAAACCACAGGTTGTGAGGTTTGCATTTTCATTTGTTCAAATGTATACAAAAGGTAACAAAAGTGTAATGAGACACCTTAGTGTAAATGCCATTTTAAAATGCCCCATACACTTCTTTCTCTTTTTCCCCCCCAAACAATAGTTGTTTTACCATCTCAAGTCTAGGACTGCAGAGACCAAAGCACCTGCACAACATTGAATTGATATCATGTTTTTGTAACAGAAGACGGAGTCAAATATTGTAAAGGTGTCACTTTCTAAGAGTCTCTCGGCTACCTTTTTCAGGGCTTTCATTAACGTTTTCAGCAGTAGGGTGACTGGTTTTTACACATGGGCAAAACTTTTTGATCTGAACTTCTTTATAAGAGAAACTTTCCTCTAGATGGTCAAACCAGGCAGGCAAAATCATCCTCACAGCCAGTCAATTTTCCTGCTGCAAGGCCCTTAATGAAACCCCTGCTTTTGAAGTCCATCAGATTGTTTTTGTTTTTGTTTTTGTTTTTTTTCAAAAAAAAAAAAAATACATGTACCTGTTGTTCCTTCAATTTTATGTCCCTAGATTGATAAGACAAGTTCATTCAGTAGGACAATTAGTTAATAGTTTGTTTGTATGATTGTCAGACCAAGTGTTGATGAGATATTGGCAGAACCAGCAGTTCGACAGGTAAACAGCATTTTGAACAGTGTATTGCGGACGCCTTGTTTTCTGTGTCCTGGCTTTCTAAACTTCAGTCCTGATGACAGGACGAAAAAGTAAGGAGAAATTTATCCAGGTGGGTTTTTCAGACCTCAAGATTTTTCAAACCAATTAATAGCTAAAACTAAATCATTGTACCTTTAGGCATGGAAGAGAAGGCAAAGAGTGTATTTATATGGCTGGATGGTGAGTGTGTTTATAGCTTCAAGTGATTCAGATTGACTTATTGAATTACACTGTAATTGTTTGAAACTTTCAGAAATTTGTGATTCTTAACTGAGCTACATGTGTGTATTTTCTCTGTGTTAGAAACAATCAATATTCAGAATGTATTCAGCACTATGTACTATTTTGTTATGGCTTTGGATGATTATACTGTGGCCTTTCCGTCCATTAGGAGGTATGATCCGTATTTATTTAGTAACCTTTTTCCATCACAAGTAATTAATTGTAATGGCTCTGTCAACAGCATGGCCTACTCTTCCTTCTTTAAAAATAGTCCAAAGCATAATAAAATAAAGCTTTGGATAGCCTTGTTTTAAAAAAATTTACATTTAGCTTAGTCTGATTTCTAGTTTGCCAGGGACGAACAACCCAGAATTTTATTTTTGGTGCAAGGGGCATGTGATCACCACCAATACATGGACTGTAACACAGGCTAGAGGTGTCATTGCCATTATGAGCAACCTATTTTGTTAAAATACTGAATTTGATCATATTGTGCAGAGGTATAACAGTTTGCAAAGAAGCTGCAGCTTCAGTTGAATATCTGGATTAGCTCAACTGATTAAGTAAGGACCTTCTGTTTATAACAGGAAAGTAACGTAAAAAGTTCAGACAGGTTACCTAGCCTTTCTCATTGAAAAATACATGTAAACCTTGGGGCTTTTTGTGAGTACTTTTCTTTTCTCTATAGAATCATGGATGTGGAGCAAAACCTTAACAAAACCAGAAACATCGTTCCACGAGGACTTGAGCTTTTCTTCTGATGGTGAAAATTAATTTTTTTCTACCATAATTTAACTACAACCATAGTTAGTATACTAACTATGCTACAACTAAGTCCATGAGTTTCACAATTTGAGCAAGCAACTTGGGCTTCAGTTCTGAGTATTGAAGGCTTGAGTCATGTTTCAGAAAATGGATGTGATAAGTTAAAAGTATCCTTGTGGCATAATGTGACTTGTAAAATTTAATTGTATCCCTAATCTTGTTGATATGCTGCACAGTTGAAGTATGTTGCAGTACTCCAGTCCTAGGGATTAGAGAAGCCTGTGGCAGTATGAAACCCTTAGGAAGTTAAGGCTCAGTCTGGCTTCTTGTGTGTCACGGATGACAACAACAATTGCAAAGGTTCACCCATCACCCTTCACCCTTCATCCTCTGAAGCTCTCATCCTCTGAAGCTCTCCCTCCCAGGAGCGTTTTTTAATGTTCTGCATGTACTCCCAATATTTTTCAGGTTGCCCTGGGAAAGGATTTCCTGGTACACTTGTATTTTGTAATACAAAATGTCTCCTATACTCCTGGGCAAAAAGAAACCCTACTAAAAACAGAACATAGCCTTGAACCAAGGAATCTCATACACCAGCCGTTGGACCCCCACGCATGTACCTCAGATCCAAGGAATATTTTTAGATGTAGTGCATTGCTCAATATTTGTTATTTTCAGTTTGAGAAATATGATTTTTTTCCCTGTAGAATCCTGTAATAATTCCATGTATGAGAGCAGTGCCACTCCCAACTGCAGCATATCATTTGAAGAAATGCTGACGCATTCCATTCCAAGACCTCCATGGCACGGGTATATGTGTAAATTATTCATCAACTGTATCAGTTTGAATGTCTTGATTGTGAGCTGGTAACTTAACACAAACTCTAATGCTACCATACATTTTTTTAAAGATGATCCTCTCATTTTCTTTGTTTTGCTCTATTTTGCAGTTTTTTAAATTTCGTGAACTCTCATTCCGTTACTATCTTCAATTAAGCGTTCAAACACTGACTCATTTGTCTTTCAGGATAACTACACTCTTAGTGATCGATTGGGAATTTCTCTCGTTCTTTCAGATTTTTCTTTCAAAAGTTGCATTGCAATCCTAAAAAAAACCTGTTTAGTACAGAATTAGTAACCTACGGCTAAATATAAGTGCTACACGTAGATGACTGATGAAAAGGATTTCATGTCATGTAATGGTGTAGTGTTTACAAATGATTTTCAGCTGTTTTCTTTCAGTTATGATTTTACACCTTTTTCGTTTTTCAGTGATGGTTACTGCAGTTCACCTGTTCATCTAACACCTTGTAGCCGGACAGATCAATCGAACATATCTCCTCAAATCTATCCAGAGAAAGAGAGGTGAGTAGATTTACCCCAACCCCCTTAAAAAAACCGTTTTACACCTATAAATAGGTTCAGGTAGTCTTATATTTTATTGATTATTTTGTTTTTCTGTCCAGAATTACACCACCTTTTCATACAAGCAGTCCAGAACATGAGAGGTATACACCTCCATCGGAAAGAAGGCGAGGGCCGCTTTTTGATGAGGACGGATTTGTTCCTAAAAATGTTGTTGGTCCTAGAAATCTACTTGAGGTAAACATCTGTCTATCAAGCAAACCCTTCTGTTGCAGTACTACATTTTGCAGACCAAAATTCCAACAAATGTGAAGATTTTAAAACGCGTAAAATTAATAATGTAAGCCCCATTGGAAGAGGACTGCCTGATTGGCCTTCCAGACAACCTTTGCCTGTTTGTGAAAACAAACCTCGCAGCAGTCGGTCAAATGTCATAAATCATGATATTTAGACTCAGTCCAAACGTCGAACTTGACATGAGCCAAACCTAATCCTAACGAGATTTTAAAACAATAGTTTTTGCTCATTTGCATTAGTTTCGGCTCATGAAGTTAGAGATTTGAGCATGGCTTTAGACTCAGTCAATCTACAAATGAAATCTATACTGCCGTCAAAAACTACTTTCTTTTTTCAGAGGTCTGGTTTGAAGACAAAATTAGAGCTGAATTCTAAACAGTCTTTTAAGTGAAATTTCCAAACATGTTATACCCTAAAATTAATAGTCATGTTAACAGATGCACTGCAAATGATTGCAACTGAGTTTTAATTCTCTGATTTCAGGTGTTTGAAGACGCCGCACATACTTCTGATTGGTGATAAGTGTTCTTGTTAGTTGTTCTGTTGTCATGGTACGCACACGATAATGAACACTGCTTAACAAGAAGACGTGACGACAATGAAAGAGATCTGCTAGCGGCGGGACGTGAAACTGACAGAGACCTTTAGCATACCGTGCTTATTCCAGGGATGTAGAGTCATTGCGCTTTTCGTCAAACCAGTGTTTTTCTCAAAGTGCACCTTGGAAAAACTTGTCTATGGTGTACATGTAAGCTGCTTCAACACTGCTAGATCAAACACTTGCTAGATCAGACTTCGGTGAGAATGGAATACCTCACGTCCTCTTGTATTTGATCTTTGGTGAAATATTTTCAAACTCCACTTGTAAATAGTCATAAAACGTTGATCAGATGGGACAATGGTCGTAGCCCTAGAACTCCTTGCTTGTTGAAAATTAAATAGCTTTGTCTTTAATGGTATACCGTTCCTAATCAGCTTCTGCCCTCTTAAGAAAAAGATACCGCTGACCGAGGTAAAGATATCTCGGTTTCAGCGTCTCACGGGGTGCTGTTGAAAAAACGTTCAACTTGTAATGTTAGGAGAAGATGATATTCACCTACTTTATAATTTAAATAAAAAAGTTTAGTTCCGGGCTTATAGTGCCACAGTGATCGGTGGCCAGTCAACATAACCGGAAAAACAAACGACAGTTTGTGAATACTTACAAATCACTAGAGGAGATTCTGATTCTTAATAACTAGCCTAAACTCGGAAAGTTTGAGGATGATACCGAATGGAAAATGAGACCAGTTCATATGACGATAATGAACGAAAATTCTAGTTGCACAAGTTTGATGAAGAGTGCTTTTATGTAATACCAGAAACCTTTTACGAGTATCTGGCAGTAAATGCAGTGATTGATGCCTATAAAAAATGCCCACAGCTGAAGAACGTGTAATAATGTCAACTTCTTGGTCACCTATTTGTGTTTCGATGTCTTCCCCTAATGACGAAGTTTTTACCTGTTTTTGTAGCCTTTTTAAGGCTTCATGCGTCCCATGGCGCCATAAGGACCCGTGATGAAGGTGATTTGTAACATTTTTGCGAAGTTCAGTAAACCTCACCAAACTGAAAGGTATTAGAGTAGACTTTGCTTTAGGGTAATTAATATATGTCGTGTAGGTGTGCCGTTTGAAACGCAACCAGTGAAACTACAAATACAGTTCTTTGTAAGTTATTTCCATTGATCTTCATTTTAATGATTATGATTATGCCGCACTGTAAAGTATTGTTGGCAATTTTACCTGCTATTGGGCACAAGAAAAACTCGCATGTATTCGCATTGTTACGTTCAAGAAACATCGGGCTTGAACTAAGTGTAAAGTAGCAGCTAAAAATTATTAAAGTAAAAACGTTCTTTAGATACACTAGAGTGTGTTACCTTTGCGTTTAGTTTTTAATGGCAGAGTAGAGGTCGTAGTCTAGAATAATAAGTTAGTTTGCTCCCTTTCCCACACAGGCTTTTTTGACGTTAGAAATCTTTACAAACCCCTCTCCCGGTTTGCGGTTTTTCTTGCGCGTCCGAAGTCGCCCGATCTCTACACGGAAACAAAATGTCGCAAATTAATGCCCGAAGCGTTTTAAAGAGATTCCGCGATAACAATTGGGAGCTGGGGAAGGATTTTTTAAAGGTTTGTCGTGTCAAAAAACGTGTAGATGTTGGGGACCGCGAGCGCGTGCTGGATGACGTGTATGGTACCTGGGTGACGGTAAGATCATGTTGCGAAAAGCGATTCGAGAAAAAACTTTGCAAAAGACGCAAAATTCTCCGACTGTCGTAAAAGTATTCGAAAACAAATTCGGCCAAGTTGTAAAAAAATATGTCGGCTTCTTTTTGTTTGTGGAAACTACGAAATTTAGACATTAGAGTGAATTTTCGGATTGCTTTCAAAATGTTTGGGAAAAGAGTTGCCTCACTTGACGATATAAAAAATTTTGCACAATGGGAAAAGGCCTAGTTACGAGTTTGGCGCTACAGTGTTACGCAGGATATGTGGGTAGCGTTTTTCCCTGTAAGGTCGCGTCAGAGATGACAACTGGAGACAAAGGTAAACTATTTCATTCTCTTCATTCCTTTATACACTCCTATCCTATTCAACAAGATTGTGTGTTCCCAGTGTTGGCATAATATAACAACAATAATTTTGTGCCACAAAAGGCTCCCACTAGTTCACTAACCTTGTGAGAATTGTGATGCTTCATTCCAGTTAACTACCATAGAATTCCAATAGTAGCGCCCCACCCCCTCGAAGATAATATATTTGCCCCCGGAAGTAACGTTAACTTTTCAACTGTTGTTATAGCGGAGCTCCAGCGGCCCGAAGGGCCGCCAAGCGGAGCACCATAGTCATAGGAAAGAAAAGGAAACCCATGAGTTGATCTTCTCATGGTTATCATGGCTAGCGGTATTGCTCGTGGGCACGTAAGCACGGCAGCGGCGACGACGGAGTCGCGTAAGATGGCGGCCATACTCTAGCTAATTAAAAGTAGGTTGACAGGTGTGTGCGGATGGCGATCGAGACCCGCAGACGCGATTCGACGTGAGCTTCTAGGTGGGGTCCGGGATGATGCCTCCTCAGAAAATTTTATCTGATTTTGCCCTCTAAAGCACCATTTCCGGCATTCCTGACATAAGTGACAAGTGTTTGTGAAGCTAAGGCATGGTATAAAATCTGGAGTTGACCTTATTTCTCAACCAGAAAACCAAAGTAATGCAGTGCCGAAATGTACATCATCTTTTACCCAATTTGACAACCAAACAATTGGTGGGCATGAAACAACTACGTATAAAAAACCAAAGAACTTTATTCTATTATTTTTATAAATAGTCAAACAAATAACAAAGCAGTGCTGCCCAAAGGGGGGGGGGGGAGGTGTTGCAACCCCCTCAACCCCTCCCTTGGCTCCGTTTCTGACTAATAATTGATGTCTTTTGTTTTTGCAGTAACATTAGGAGTAACTGGTAAGTTTATTTCTCTCACGGCTGTGCTCATATAAAGGTACAATTTTTCCATTTGGGCCGCTTACATGGAGCGTCAAGCAATTCATATTGCTTGATGGTTTATTCCAGAAAAAATCCACACTTTTCACTTTTACGGTGTTTTCCACTATTCCGGAAATTTTAGTTGGAAGTCAAATGGAAAGGTCCGTTTCGGTTCCACCTCACCGGAATATTCGGGACGACCTCTGAAGGTGGCCCACTTTGATCGGTCGGACCGTCGGAACGAAACTTGCCGTTCCATTTTGACAAACCGGTTCATTGCCCTGCTTCTTTTCTTCAGTAGATTTCACTTATGTAGGAGGCTGGGGAAAGGAGTAGAAATGGTGAGTCTCGGTTGGCCTGGTTTGACCGGAAAATGTCGTTCTATTTTTTCTTGGTTGGTCCCACTGGTTTCTTGTAAAGTTTGTCAATTGATTTAAAACCATGTTACAAGACATTTTATGAATTTCATTTTTTAAATTTTGCTTACCACTAAATAGTAACGCCTTAAGTTGTTTTGTCGTTCTAGCGCTGTCATTTGGGGATAGTCAGTTTCAGACATGCAGCATTCCAAGACTTCCATGCACAAATCTGTGGTTTTAATTGGCCTTTCAAGTGTTCGTTTCTCTCATGATCCAGAGTTGCTTTGCCAATTTTCTGTTGCATTTGTTTTACATTCAAGCCATTGGAAAACGGATGGATGAATAGTTTCTGGTGTATTCTTATGAAATGAAAGACGTTGATGCCACTTTCCAGACTGAACTACGGAAAATGTTGTTGCAATATAGGCCATCAACGTGATGCGAATTGTCAAGTAAATGTAAATGTATCTACTTCTCTTTGTTTATCCATCTGTCGTAACCAAGCATCTCCATTAAATCGCTGCAAACCTCTTCTACAACTTTTATTAAGTCCTCCGGTACATTTTCCCACTTATCAATAACATGTGAGTCATTTCTGTAAAGAGAGTAAGCTGATTTTTCTTTGGTATTGCTTGGCGGTCTGTTATGAGCAGATATCCATTTATCAACGCTCTTAGACCAATCAAATCCTGCAAATCTGTACAGTTCCCGTGCTATATTTACGGTATTGACCGCAAGATCTTCGTAACGAAATACTTTAGAGCGATCCTTAAGCCAGGGTGGGGGAAAGAGCAAACCCATTCGTATATACTGCTCAATGGGATCGCAAAGCTTATGAACATATAAACTAAAATTGGAACCTCGGTAACTTCTTTTTATCCAGGTCACGGATTTCATTCTAGAGTAAATCACTGCTCTAGGATCGCGTACCAAGTGAATCAATCTCACATCATATTCATTCTGCTGCTGGAAAAGTTCCCGGAAACTTTGTATAGTTTTGTCAGGCACTCGAGAGGTCAATATTTTGATAACCGTATGTTTGTAAGTGTTACAGGCCATCTTCAGCAGTGAATCTGAGAACGGCAGACATCTTAACTTCTTACCGGGGCACAAATACCCACTAGTGAGCGCCTTACTGCGTTTGCCTTGAGAATTCAGATAACTTTGCATTTGAGATATTACTGAAATCGCATTTGAAGAAGCTGTCGATTAAGTTGACGCACGTTTGTCTGAAGTTGATTAGTTCATTTCTTTGTTTGATCACACCAGATTTACATAGTTTTTCGAATTCTATTCGCAGTGGCTCAAACCAGAATATGACGTGCGGATTGCTGTCAAACATCGCTCCAAGGAAAGACGACCTTCCTCTTCCGGGACTTAACATAATCAGATTTTTCCTTGGGGCGAACTTCTGTGATTTAATGTTCTCAACCCTTTGGCTAATTTCCATTTTAGAGGTGGTTCTCCTTATTCCAGTGTAATTTAACATAATTAAGCCTTGTTCGATGCCGGATGTCTTTGCTGTTTCCTCTGTTTTCGTGGTTTCTGGTCGTTCTAGTCGATCTTCTTTATGCTGCTCCATCGTGTTGTTATTCTGTCCACGAACTAAACGCACAACTGGAGCCAGCTCCTGAATGAAAAACACCACCGACAGCCAGACAAGGACACAACATGCAGCAAACATCACGCGACGCTTCATGTCAAATGCAGCAGTAACCGCTGATTCTGACAAAACAACAAAACCGTCAGTCGCATGATAGAATCTGGTTTATACTGGTTACCGGTTACTGATTTACCGTTTGGTGTAAAAACAACATCAAAATATCTACGTCAAAGTAAAGTGTCGAATTATTATTATAAACAACAAATAGAAGTGCTAGCACAAAGGACAACA
>Ga0126338_10001537_pt1 | contig 15054 bp, 7 predicted proteins | sample OrbCmetagenome_2_FD_92529 | JGI IMG/M metagenome (GOLD analysis project Ga0126338, IMG submission 92529) | Coral microbial communities from Petempiche,Puerto Morelos, Mexico - Orbicella C C metagenome | ecosystem: Host-associated > Invertebrates > Cnidaria > Coral | place: Petempiche,Puerto...
ATATAACCAAAAAATGGAGTGAAATTCTCATCTACTACAAAGTGCTCAATAGCTGAACTAGAGCGGGAATAACAGTAAAAACAGAAGAGCTAGGTTATATGGTCAAAACGATGAAACAGAAATCAAAAATTCAAAGCTCAAAACAAATTCTCGTTTATCCTGGGTTAGCTTAATCGGCCTTTGAACAACCCGACCCAGAAGATTAAGCTCCACCTTAAGTCCTGGCTAAGTCTATATATTTTATAGTAGTATAGCGTAAATCATTTTACCTCTGCGTCTACAAATGTGAACCAAGGCGCAAATAACCTGACCGGAACTCTGAGATCTCCAGCAACAGCAGACCTAGTGCATGCGATGAGATCTTTACATTGACGCTCTGACCAAAAATGAAGGCACTCCTCTTTCTTGCAACCAGATATCTTGTGTTTGAGACAATGGTTTACGGATCCCTGCGTACAGACTGGACAGGATATTAACAACTCATAAGCCATGTTCTTCAGCCAATTAAACTCCTTGCGCATGCATTCAAGCATCAGACCTAGCTGTCGGTGCACGATGCGAGCGGCGTTTATTTGACAGGAGTCGTGGCCTGGTTTTGAAGATGCATGTATCCCACTATCTTCCATGAGGACATTAACTTCAATGAAAGAGGAATGGCAAAGCAGTGTTGCAGAACAGCCTTCAGCTGGGTAGCTGTGGAATCTTGCAAAGTTTCGATGTAACTCTGGTTCCGATTGGCAAAGCCATTCCTTAGTGCTCCACTGAAAGAACATAAGCACCAGACGAGGAAATAAGCCAGGGGGCACTGGTCCAGATTCAAACTTCACAAAAAGCGATGGTACGCCTGTAGATGCAATTAGCTTAGCGACACCCTCTTTTGGTGGGTACAGCAGCGTAGAAGGTACAAGATATTCTCCGGATGACGGCAGCGGACAGAGTAAGCAGAGTTTCTCCATAATGGCGATGAGACTCTTCCAGGTGTCTCGGCCATCAAACAAGGGGCGCCACACATGCCGTAAGAGTTCCTTGTTCAAAACTCCCGTTGTCTCAAGCTTTCGCCACAATTTCATGAATTTCCTCTCCCTTCTCTCTTGAGGCGTAATGGTGAGAACCTTCATGAAAACATTTATCAACCACTGTAGATCCAAGATCACCATTTTGTTTAACTCTGGAGTGTCATCAAAGTGAATTAGGATTCCCTTGTCATGTAAGAAGTTCAATAATGCCATAAACTGTTCTTCACTGGAAATTTCGCATATGTCAAATGCAATATTTCTCGAATCGTCAAGCGAAATCCACTTGCAACCATTTCCAGCAATCTCGGCAACAGCCTTCTCATACATCAACCACTTGATTGGAATCACCTCTTTCATTTGCGGCAGTTCTTTAGCAACGTGAAGAATCTCGTTTTTCAGGCCGGTGACTTCTGGACATTCTTGTTCACTTCCTGACTTCGTGTTGTCAACCGCAAAGAAACGTTTACCATGGAGGTTTGTCTGTAATGACCCAATGATCTCTCGAGCTAGCTCTTCAGGCGGTACACTTTTGTAAGGTTTGTCAGCGTGAGTGCAAACAAGGAACACCGTAGGCAACCTCTCTGGTAACATCTCAGATGCAGGCATCTCCTTGGATTCTTCACCTGGTGAAACCAGACCAGAAACTAGAAACATCCATTTGTCCAGATAATCCTTGTTACTCCTTTCACCGACGGTTTCTTTTGGATCTTGACTTGCGTTGTAAACCAAACAATAAATTCCTCGTGTTGTAAGGAATAGCGGATGGGTGGCGGAATAGGCTGATTCATCACCAAAATCCCACAAAACTGAATGGATTTCTTCTTTGTCTTTGCCATTGTCAATAATTGTTCGGCGTTCTGAAACCGCTGATTGCTTTTTTTCCTCCACTTTCCAAATCTCTGTTAACACTTTGCAATAGGAAGCATTCATCTCAATCCCTGTGGTGCTGGGTTCCTCTGGATCAAACCTTTCTCCTCTCAATGACCTTCTTAAACTGGTTTTTCCCGACTGACCTTGCCCGATCAACATGATTGGCAGTCGTTTTATACCGGCTTTTCCTTCTACAAGGGCTTTCTGGTAAGTCTGGATGGCCGCAGGCCCCCGAGCAAAAACCTCTTGGGGTGCTATTAGGAAAGAAAAACGCAAACTTAAATGGCGGTCTCTGTAAAAGCGGTGCACTTCAATTCGGCTCAGAATATGTAACGACTATAGATTTTGGAAATATGTCAAAATCGTCGTCTCTTGTGTCAAAATATTATTATGTTTTTTTTAGAGCTCGCAACAATCAAAGCCGCCGAAGGCCTTATTCTGAGTATGACTGGAGTGAGAATGACCAAAATTGACTAGCTCGCTGCTCAGAAACTACTAAGCGGTACAAAAATTATGATTTTGTTTTAGCTTAAAAATCAATGTCTGGAAATATCGAGAATCGCAGGCCCGCTTAAAAGGGCCGAATATCCTGATATTTTGCGTGAAGAACACTTTTAAGGAGCTATCATCCAATATGCTATTGTCACTTTCTAAAGCTTTATAGTTTTTGAGAAATTCGAAAAAGTCCAATTTGTGCTTGAATCATCAACTATGCATAAATTAATTTTTTGAGCCCTTTAAGGAACCATTTGCTTGATATGGATCATTTTATTTAAGCATTTTTCTCCCTGACTTTGGAAAGGACTGTTATTCTTTCATCAGTAGTTCATTTTGATTTGAATTAAACACTGCATTTGCTCTGAAACAGATTTGGAGCTGTTATAGTTCTCAATACAAACACTGCTCAGACAAAGTGTTGGTTTTCACATTTCGAGTGCAAATTTGGTCTATAGGTGGCAATTGTTCTATTTGTATCGTCAGGCATTTGCCGACACTGCAGAAATAGTGTTTTCGAAAACCCAGTTTACCTTCTGCTAGCAGGCTAAATATATCGTCCGGTTTATCCCGTTCACTGGGCTGCTCAGACTGTTCACCTTCTCCTTCACTCAGTGGTTCAGACTGCTCTCCTTCTTGTTCACATGGTTTCTCAGACTGCTCTCCTTCCGGCTCCCTCTGCTGCTTAACCTTTTTATCTTAGCAAATCATTTAGAAAAGAAACAAGCAAGTAATTAAAATCACACGCACAGACGCTAAAAGTTTAATTGGAATCAACTCTTAAATTGTTTAACAGAAGAAAATGATACTGTTTTATTGCGTCGTACAGTCAAAAGTCAAATTCCCCAGCTAAGCTCTATGCAAAATGTTGATAAAGCGCCATGGACAATTAGTGGAAAATGGCGCTATATAAATGTATATTTATTTATTTATTTATTTATTTATTATAAAAAAAGACACCGAGTAGCTTAATTGAGTGAAAAAAAAAATAAGTATCAATGACAAAAAGGCAGTTTAATTTCATCAAAATGAACTTTATCCTTAAAGTCTTTCCAGCTCAGTTAAGAATACCAATATACTGGATTTACAAGCTAGCTTTATGCAGTTGGGTAATTAGAAATTTTCCGAAAGATATTACCAAGCATTGTCTGCGCATTTTCCGCCTGCTAAAGTTCTAGTCAATTACTAGTCAAATGCGGCTCATGAATAAAATGCGCGGAGAACTTCTTAATTTATGTGTAACATGTCTTGACAAGTAATAGTTATGACGAAACTGAAGAATGATCATCGCAGTAAATTTTCCAATTTAAGCAACTAGAAAGAAGAAGCGGAAAATCTATTTTCTGCTGCAAGTTTGATACCCGTAAACTTCCTATTTATCTACCGGACTTCTACAAAGAGTGCCTCGATGCGTGGTCTTATGTAAGTACATCAAACGTTGTTTCTTATGACGATGTTGTTAATCAAACAATATGGAACAATATGTTTATCCTTATTGAGAACAAGTAGTGTTATATAAAACACCTGGTTGTCCATGGAATTGTTAAAATAGGAGATTTGATATCCGACAATGGTAGGTTTCTCGAAAGTGAAAAATTATTACAAGCTCGACTCTCTCCTGTCCACTTTTTTAAATTAATGGGCATCGTTAATTCTATTCTTAATGAATGGAAGCTTATCATCAAACAAAGTCAGCAACATATTTGTCCCCCCTCGAAGGACACGTTTCAGATTAACATAGAAAACGCTACGGTAAATGTTTTGAAAGTTACTTCGAAAATGCTTTACAATGACTTTAAACGCAAAAAGCAAATGGCGCCTTCTGCTCAAAAGAAAATAAACCTAAAATATCCAAATCTTTCTCTGGAATGGAAAGAAATTTACTCTCCTCCGTTTACGGTCACACATGATACAAAAATTAGGGAATTTCAGTACAAACTGCTACATAACATTGTTTTTACAAATGTAAAATGATTCAGATTTAAAACGATTGACTCTCCACTTTGCGCCTTTTGTCAAACAGAAGTCGAATCCCTTGAGCATTTATTCTTTCATTGTGATGTAACAAAATCTTTCTGGTAGTTGCTTTGTTCCCTGATTTCTGAAAAAAAAAGGTAATCTCAACATCCTTAACGCTAGAAAATCTTATCTTTGGAGTATTCAATGTCGCAGAGGACTTTCATATTCTAAGCCATATCATTTTATTAGCTAAATATTATATTTATAACTGTAAATTAAATATCATACATTCTTCTCTATATGTCTTCATAGTTAAGGTCAAAGCAACTTGTCAGATTGAACAGAAAATTGCAGCTACCAGCAATAAATTGGTAAAACATTATAAAAAATGGAACAAATTGCTACCTTGCTTGCTAATTGCTTTGCTAATTTAGTTTATGTTTTGTGATGATGTATGTAGAGATCTATTTACTTTGTAATAGGCTTCTTTACCTCCCTTTTCCTTCTTTTTTTTTTGTGTGTGTCCCTTTTTAATGCAAAATTGTATAAGTAGCATTATAGTATCTCTTTGCTTGTCCCTTGCACAACTTACAAATAAAAAACAATAAAATACAAAAACAAATCATTTAGAAACCAGCTTTTCAAAGGTTGGTATCTAGATCGCAGTTATTAGATACAGCAGCAACCCATCACTCTACAAATTAATAATATAGAATATGTTAATTACTGTGTCTATAAATGTTTACATTACAATTCCTACCCCAGGAATCTTAAGGATTTTTTTACAGTGCGTTCTACGGTCTACTCTCGTAAAGGAACTGATATATTCTCACTGTGTAAACCTGCTCCCACTTCTTATGGTCTTCACTCGTTTTAAGTATTTCGCATGCAAAACTTGTACTTGGAGCTCTCTATTTGAGAACATTAGGACTGAGCCTACTTTCGCTGCTTTCAAAAGCCTCATGAAAACAGTAGTCTCCTTTCAGGCATGATTGTTCATTACTACAGACCCTTTTCATAAGTGGCTGCCAATTTAAAATTCTCTTGAATGCGTTTGAACTAGCCTTACTAACCTCGTTTCAGTGTAAAAATTCTTCTGAATCACCAACTTCAAAATGAGGTTGGCAAGGCTAATTTTAATGGTTGCAGGGGGATTTATAATTGGCCGCCGTTTATGGAAGTGGTCTATACTGGTCTTTTAAAGATAAACTTTTATAATGTAGATAAACGTAATAGTTAATAGTAGTTCTCATTGTCTTTATAGTTACAATGTTACTTTTAACGAAGATATTAGCTTCTTAAGCTACTCTGTAAATTTCAGATAATTTAAGTCATGATGTATATATGGAACGCAAATTTTAATCAATGATTTCATTATTTTCTTACATAGCCATAGCTACTAATTTCAACTTGAGCAATTCGAATGTTTAGTTACAGAACATCTCAGCATGGTTATGTAATAACCGAATCTATTTTGATCCATTGGACATTTGTTTCACAGTTATACATCATTTCCACACCACGCAAGGTGATTGAAAGTAAAAAAAAAAAAAATTAAAATAAGAAATAAAAATAAAAAAAAAATTAAAAAATGTGACGAAAACTCATTCGAGCAAGACAAATAAACAAGCAGTTCTGAATTCAGACCGAAAATAGTCTACTTCATGCTTAAAAGTTCAGATCTCGTCGTCTGAATAAGTGATAGAAGGCCTTTCTTCTGTGGTTGAGGCTGAGAATTTACATTGTCTTTGAAGAAGGAATTTGAGGGTGCATCCTGTGTAATTCTGCGATGGATTTCTTTTGAGTTGTGAAACTCCCTCGAGTCCACGATGCTCAGTGGATAGTACGTTTTCCTTTTAAATACCGTTTAGTGACATGATTTTAAGGGAGTCTAGCTCGCCATCATTTCCGTTTCTTTTTGTGATCTCGGCGTAGGACTCAATACTCAGGACAGCGCCATATGTTTCAATATATTTTAAAGATGGTGGGACTGCACCAGGAAGACGTTCGTTCATTCACTGTTAGGTGGAGCGAGCTTATTTTGACTATGTTTATTCACAGTGACAGAGTTGGGCTCTTGTATTGCTACGTTTGAAACTACCGGAAACGTGGAAACATCTACCTTCTTGAGATGGCTCTGAATTTGCTGTTGTGTGGTTTACGTCTGTTTACGTTTTGCTGGACTCGGTATTATACGGATCTTAAGGAGATGTTGAAGAAAAATCGCCAAAATGTTCGTCAAAACGGACAATGAAAGTTGCAAACTTCCCTTAAAGTAGGTCTTCTGCCTGAAGGAGCTCATAATCGGCATTCGGAAACTGTAATTAATTAAATTCGTCAATTGTTTTAAAAAAAGAAAATCCAACGACAACAAAGTTTTGCCAATAATAGTTGCAGAATTCGCCACACAATGGCTTTTTGTCTTTCATTTTCCTGAAATTTTAAAGGTTACTTTAAACTAACCTTGAAATCTGATTGGTTATTTTGTTTTACGGCCCCATTCTCATTAGCTGAGCAAAAGATGTGATTTGGAGAATAAATCGCACTGCTGAGAGCCAATCAGATTGCGAGGATAACCAGTGATTTCAAAATGGATACACCTGTCGAAACTCGAATAATCAAGTTTTACACAAGTTTTCAAGGAAAAAACATTGCTTTGTTTTAGAAATATTCAATTCAACCCTTTTCTTCGTAGGTTTTACTTCTCAGCTCCCTTGGCATCGAACGAAAAAAAGAAAAAAAAAACTGTCATCAGCCATTTTGTTGGCCAGCGATACACCGATGTACTTAAACCACAAGTCGAGGTATATAAGAAAGAAAGTGCCGAAGATAAGTTGAATTCCGCGAGACAAGATCGAATTCGAAGATGTCAGAAACGGAAATAATTTTCCGTTCAACCGTAGAGATTCGACGTACCGCGAAGCTGCGATTCCTAAAATCTGTTGTTCAGCACTGAAAATGGCGGCTTTGTGAATCGATTAGAAGACATCTACAGCTGTCAGCTTGCCTGCGAAATATTTAATATGGATGTCAATCGAGATTTCTTTCAGCACCGAAAGCGAGCGAGCCCCCTACAAGTCATATTTCCATATCACCTTCAGGGCGGAGATGTTTCCCGTTCGACGATCAGCTGAAAATGAGCTCGAGCGAAAATTTCTCCAGGCACGCTTTGCGAGTCGTGTCTAACCGCTTGACGACCACCCAAAATGTCAAACCTAGGTAATTGCTTACGGAAGGTGGTTGCTTACGAGAGCTGTGACAATGGTAGCTACATAGACTTACTGTATGTTTTAAATGTTTCATTCATGCGGAAATTCAATTGCGAGAAAAAAAGTCCTGGTGTTCCCATTGAGAAATTTCCGTCTCTTGCACTACCTAGGCATGCAAAATGGTTAGAACACCTTATTGTCTAATTTACACGCTATAATCTATAAAGTGGTCGCGTACGGGAGGTTAATAAAAAAACAAAATTTCAAACTTTTAACTCTAAAAGTGGTCGCAGTCGCTCACGAGAGGTGGTCGCTTACAAGAGGTTCCAAATATAGTGATTTGACTTGGAAACTAATAATAATTATAATAACAATAGCAATGACAACGACAACGACAATGACAATGACAATGACGATGATAATGATGATGATAATGATAATGATAATGATAATGATAAAGATAATAATAATAATTTATTAATTTATATTGCGCTTGTCAATATACAATGATCAAAGCGCGTTACAATATTAAAAAAAACATACTAAATATGTACATACACTAAATTTAACAATAACAAAGTCATTTAAGCGCTAAAGGCTAAAAGCTAACTTGAAAAGATATGTTTTAAGACAAGATTTAAGAGTTAATATGTAAAATTAATTTAAGCGCGAAAGGCTCAAAGCTAACTTGAAAAGATATATTTTAAGAGAAGATTTAAAATTTAATATGTAGATGTAGCCAAACCTAAAAGCGGAGCTCCAGGGCCGGTTGGTTCAAAGCCCGATTAAGATAAACCAGGTAAAGCGAGAATTTTGATTTTAGTTTTGTAACTTTGCAGTGAAGTTTTCTGCATATTGTTTGGCCTTCTGTTTTTAGAGTTTGAATAATCTCAAAATACACAAAATAAGAATAGTGAAAAACATTTGTATACAAGAAATATTTATACTTCTGTTAACTCTTAAGGTCGGCACACGCATGGGGACTAGTCCCTGCAACAAGTCTCGAGGACAAGTCCCATCGTGTGAACTGGCCATTTTTGCTTCAAAACCTAGTCGCAAGGACCAAAGTTGGTCCCTGCGACTAGTTCCACGATTTCAAACCATTTTGAATTTTTGGGACAAGACCCTGCGACCTGTGCCCCAAAACGCTTAGTGTAAACTGTTCGCGGGACAAGTCCCTGCGACCAGTCCCTTCACGTAAACTCTTCAGGGGACTTGTTGCCGGGACTAGTCGCGGGGTCTAGTCCCCTCGTGTGTGTCGTACTTTAATCCTGGGATAGCGTTAACCGGCTTCCGAACAACCCGGCCCCGTTTACAACAAGTTAACCTGACATGAACCCGCAATCCAATAGAAAACCAGCTCTTGGGAAGTGGTCATCTACAAAAAAAACACGTGACCTTGATGAGCTCTAAACTTGAGCCCATTTTCCCTGCTGGATGTAATAGAGGAGTGCCTGAATTAGAGCGCAGTGGTATTTTGGAAAACTGGTCGCCGAGGAGAGGTGGTTGCTTAATTCAAGAGGTGTCGCAACCGGAGGTTCGACTGTATCTAACACGCTGGCTGACCAGTCACAGTTTTTAACCACTGCATTTGAACTTTCTCTTCTCCATTGATTTAGAAAAAGATACATATTGAGGGAAAATGGTCAGAAAAGAAGTAGCGAATATTTCTCGGTTTCATCTGTGAAATTTTTCGGCGATTTTGGATCGTAAAACTGCCGTTCATGACTTAATGGCCCGTCGTAAGTTAGGATAAGTGAAGTCGTCTTCTCACGCAGATTTCTACGGGACTTTGCCATCTATATCTAACGCCATTTCGTAGGTATGATTTAAATTACTGCTTACATATGTGATACACAATGTCAAAGAATAATTTTTGTTATGAAACATGTCGAATTACGTTCATAAAGATGACTGCGAAAACGAAGCTCTCGCTCTGTCGTCTAAAAATGGCGCCATTGGTCAAAATGCCCTTTATAGTTTTTCGTATAGCGCGCTTAATTTTCATGGGCTAAACTAGCCATTTGGATATAGTATACCCATAGCACGGCTCTTTCTTTAGAATCTTTTATTTATCGAGAGATTCGTATACTAGAAGAGTTATGACCCTCTAAAATCAGTTAAAATTTCACATGTAAATTAAATTGCGATAGTATTTTCAAACCGGCCAGGAAGTGGACAATACGTTTTTAGTTCAAGATGAATTTTGGCTCAGAGGAAGGATCAAAGTGTAAATTACGAACGTTGTGAATATCAAATCGAGGCAAGCTCCCTTCTGTCTGAAAACGGTCTGATCAAAATGCGGAATTTGCATATTCCATTGGCCATCTTGGTTGATTGAGCGGTATTTACTGACTTTCCTAGATTTCACAAAAATGTGAACTTGCTAATACTTGGTAGTTCACCAAAAGTTTCGTTTGACGCAATAAAAGGAAATTAGAATTTCCGACCTGTAGTCAGATTCTCCATATTTACAGGCAGTGGCTGTTAATTTCACTTGTATTTTCAAATTTTTCCAAATTTCTAATTTTGTGAAACTTTGAAAATACGCGTGAAATAATCCTTAATATTGCCCTTAGGCCCATGAGATTACATATACAAGACATTAAAAAGATCACATAATTGTACTTCCATGCATTTTACAACTTAAAGATAAAAAAAAGCTTAGTCACATATTCAGGTTTACACAGCAACGATTCATTAGCTATCAAAAAATAAAATGTATACTACATTGAACAAATAACTGTTTTCAAGAAAATCGGTTCATATTGAGTTTCAGCAAGATCACAAGTCCACATGTTTTCCTTGCCACCACTACATTGTCTTTGAATAAAAGTATTTTGAATTTTATTATTAAAGAAAAAGTCAAGGTTCATTACTTCTTCTTCTTTCCTGATAACGTTCTCAGGACATAGCCTTTTGACTTTAATAGACTTTTTTCGATATATTAAAATTCAGCTTGGCAGTGAGGCATAAACAAAGGAAATTGACTGATCATGTTTATGTTGACTTTTTTTTCTTCACTCACTATCAAGCTGAATTATAATATATCGAAAGTGGCCTATTGGCTGTCAATTTCTATAGCACTGCAGTCTTTACGACGGAGTCTGCGAAGACAGTAGTAAATGGCATACCGAAATCACCGAAGCTATCCAGTTCAAGGGAAGCACAGCTGAAAACAATTCTTATTTAAAGTAAGTGAGAAGAGACAAATATTATTTGAATTGAGATCATGATGCCGTTGAACTATTAGACGCCATTCTTTGGCGTCGTAATTTAAGCGACAAGGGACGGACCATCAGAAAATTAAAGTGATGGGGCGTTGGAAAAAAAAAAAAGAAAAGAAAAAAAAAGTTGTGTAAGGGAGGGTACGGAAAAAGAAAAGTCCTGGAAAGAAAAATTAAAGAAAAAAAATCCTTCAATGGTAAATTGCACTGTCGGGCTTACAAACCGTACATGCCTGAACGGCACCTTGGCAGACACCTTATCCTGTAGTTTTAATTTCTTGGTCCTGGTGGAGTCCCTGTTCACCTGGTTTTAATTTCTCTACAATTAGGAAAATGGACATTTTTCCCTTTCAAGGCTGATACATTTTGTGCCCAGCAACCTCATCATGGACACTTCTACCCAAACACTCTTGCAGAAAAACCCTTACCCATACCATGTCTTGAGAACCTCGAAATATTGGAGTGATTTCACAACTGACATGCATAGATGACGATTGCGGACACAGACGTGCACACCCATGGTGAACCGTAACAGGTCCCCTAGGATGGCCGCTAAGATCAACGTTGGACAAATGTTGTAAACAAAGACAATCATGGATGTGTTAACACAACCGATGCGTTTAGTCATTATGGGCTGTTTCAATCTATTTTAGGTTTCTGACAAAGTAAACGATGCATTATCATTCAAGTCCAATCAATACATTAAATTTATCGGCTGAAAATCGTGGAAAACGCACCAATTTGCTTCAACTTGAAACATTTTGGCGGGGCATGCCCTCCGAACCCCCTAGTGGAATAGGCTCTTAGGCCCCTTATTGTTACTGGACGGCTACTCACACAATTCTACTTAAGAGCTTGATTCACTGCATGCCAAGGATTAATTTTATTACAAGAATAATCAATCAATAAAATTGATATTTCCCTAAACATCAAACCAAAAATGCAATGCAGCCCCATTTTAGGCAAAAGCACTTGGATGTGTCTGATACTTGGTCATGTTTCCCCCGGAGTGTAATTTTGACAGGGAAACAAAACGAGTGTAGGAATTATCAAAATATATATATTTCTTAAAAGTCGAGTGTCAAGATAAGATCGCGGGAGAGGCGCGGTGGCAGAGCAAGGTAGAAGACGTGTTTTTGGTCGCTCTGTTAGAAGTTTTATAAATATGTGAATTTTAATTTTAAATTCAGCGCTCCGTATACTGACAAAATGAATGAAGAACTCAAGAAAGCCGCTTTAAACACCGAAGAAAGGTGTATTCCGCGCAAGCGACCGCGAGAAAATACTGGTTCTCAAACGGACGAAGACTGTGTTTCAGGCCATTGCTGCGATGCCTCGGCAAGTACAACTAAATTAGAGGCCAAGATCAATAAACTACTATAATTGTTCACGGAAATGGAATCTCTGAAAGTCCGTTTAACAGAGGAAAAAAGACGAAACCAAACAGCTAAAGAAGGCCGCTGAGTACACGGGAAAGGAGCTAACAGACTTAAAAACCTGTGTAGCCAACATGTGCTCTCAAACAGCGAGTGATACCGAAGAGATGCAGAACCTCAACATGGAGATCCAACAGTTGAAATGCCGCAACATCAAATTGGAGGCGTGCACTAGAAGGGAGAGTATAAAGATCTACAACCTCCAGGAAACTGAAGATGAGACACCACGTGAAACAGAAGATTTGGTTCATTTAAAGATGAAGGAGAAAATGAAAATTTCAAGTGATGATATGAATGAGATTAGACGAACGAGTACATCTCTTGCCGACGCGGCGTAACCCGCGGAGGTCCACGAATACAAGGCCTGTTATTGCTAAATAGGCCCTTTGCAGGATCCAGTCACATGGTACGGAATTCATTACGCTGGGACGCAAGTTAGGCAGTGGGACTTCCAAAACAAAGGGAGGTCGGGCTGGACTGGGACGAGTTCCTTTGTTTTGGAAGTCACAACGCGTAACTTGCGTTCCACAACAATTAATTCCATACCATGTGACCGGATCGTGCGAAGAGTCCATTCAGATTTTATCAAGATAAGGAGTTCGCTTGGTCAAAAGTTAAAAAAAAATTGAAAGGCACTAAAATTGGAATTTCGCATGACTACCTTAAAGAAATCCAGCGATTCAGGCGAAATTGTACCCGTAGCTAAAAAAAAGCTAAGGAAGAAGAACAATCAGCTTTCTTCAAGGTAGTACAAATTGATCATCAACGGTCAAGTATTTAATGGGATTGAAACTGAAAATTTTCCTCACTACGGGTTAATTATGAATAGCACATAAGCTTTAGTATATGGGGGGCTGTTGGGACTAAATGCACGTCAGACAAACAATTTGCGTATTTATGTTACTTGTTTATTTAGGATGGTTTTGTTTTACTTTGCCATTCTCTGATTACTAATGCATGTAGGATTATAGCTGCTTGTATGCATCGAGCAGCATTGGTGAATCAACGTAAAGGGCATAAGCAATAAAAAAAGAAGAAAAATGTTCACTTGGTCCAGGAAACTTAAAGCTGACATTTTTTTTTTTTTTTTGCAAGAAACCCATTCAAAAATAAAAGAAATACTCAATGAAAGAATGAATGGGGTGCAGAGATTATAGCACATCATGGTAGCTCAAACGCAAGTGGATTTGCTATTCTGATTTAAAATGGTTTTGATTGTACCAACCATCAAAAGATCCTGAACCCTTTGGGGAGCTTCATTGTTTTTAAAGTTGATATTAAAGACAAAACATATGTTTTAATAAATATATATGCACCAAACAGGTGCATATATATTTGTATGAGGGCCACTGGTTTTTCAGTTATTACTGTTGAGTGCTACCCTAAAAAAAATAAAGTTTATTATCATTATTATTATTATTATTATTATTATAAACAAGGACAAAGATTTCTTCTCGTTTTTCAATCATTTGTTTACAACGTTACCAAGAGAAAACTTAGATTCGGAAGATAATATCAGTATAGGAGGCGATTTCAATTGCACATTAACCAAGAGATAAAAAGAAAAGGAGGTATACTTGTTCAAAGAAAATCAGTTACTGACTGCATTGATTGCTTACAAAACCAACTCGATCTGGTTAATATCTGGAGAATCAAAAACCCAGACACAAGGAGTTTTACCTGGAGTCGAAAATCTCCAAGAATCTTTTGCGGTCTTGATTATTCGTTGTCGTGTCTTTTGTATGCGTGTCGACCGAAAATGTTTTAAAAACGCCTGCTAGCACGTGAATTCGAATAATTGACAAGTCAAATGAACATCCATCGAATAGAATATCAATAGAATCCGACTGATGTGATAAGTTTCGCCTGCACGTGACATTTTGTTTTGAATAAGTACGTTCAACTTTACTCTTTTGAGAATTAGTATGTAAGTTAGTTCGCGAAGTTCGCGAAGAAAGTTTCGTAAGAAAGTTCAGAAGATTTCGAAGCGAATGTAGATTGATATGTGATGCGTAGAAACGCACATTAAGGCTAAGGAAAATAGTACGACGCTGTGGAACTCTGAGGTAAAGGTCAAGATTAAAACGTGGAGTTTTTGTTCTTCGAAATTCTGTGGATTTTTCAAAATCCTGCGGATGAACGGATAATTTCTGCGAACTGCGCACAGCTTAGTCGAAAGCGACGATGTTCTTGAACAAGGAGTGCCGAAAGAAAGGATTACGGTCTGGAAGAGGTCGAAAGCTGGTCACCTCGACGAAATGACAAAGATTTTTAGCCGTTTAGACGAAGTGCTCAAAGATTATCGTTTTACAAGCGAAGTAACGGACATGAGTCGTCGTTTAAAGGATCAATGGGCGCGGTATTGTTTTGTATGGAGGATCGCCAGCAGTCTAAATGGACACACACTAGGCCCCGACGAACGGTAAGCTTTATCTTTAATGCAAGCGAAATCTCCCCGTAACGAGACTTGTAACGAGACTTTTTCGACTTGTGAAAGGGAGGTTCTTCTGACCAGATAGGACGTCCTGGGCAGATAGGTGTCGGACGACAGATTCCTCAGCTTGAGTGATGAATTTGCACACCTGACAAGAAGGATCAAAGCAGTCCGGTGCATTGCGGCTTGCAAAGTCAGAAGGTAGGATCGCAGCACCAGCAACATGCCTCACGTTGGCTTGGAAGCGGCTGACAGTTGACAAATAAGTCGACACTCGCGGGCTAACAGAAAACTCTCCCCTGCACATTTTCTCGAAGGCCTGGACACAAGGCTTACTGTCGGTGAGCACGCAGGCCTTGTGTTTAGATTGTATTAAGTAGGGGCTAAAGTGTTTTGTTGCAACACCAA
>Ga0126338_10001538_pt1 | contig 15048 bp, 8 predicted proteins | sample OrbCmetagenome_2_FD_92529 | JGI IMG/M metagenome (GOLD analysis project Ga0126338, IMG submission 92529) | Coral microbial communities from Petempiche,Puerto Morelos, Mexico - Orbicella C C metagenome | ecosystem: Host-associated > Invertebrates > Cnidaria > Coral | place: Petempiche,Puerto...
TATTATTATTATTATTATTATTATCGTATCTATAACAAAATTCTCGATCGTGATTGGTTCTCCAGGCGCCTATTTGTCACGTAATTGGCATACAATCACGTGGGTATCAAATTACAGGTATCCAATTTGAACTTTTCATAATTGGACACCTGTAATTGGGTACCCACACGATTTGGACGTCAATTACGTGCGCTTTAATGGCTTCCTTTGCACTGTTTTCAAAACTTTTGAAAAGCGTTACAGATGTTTTCACACAAAAGAAGTTCTCAAGAGACATTTCCTAATTCTGAAATTTGTTTTAGATACGATTAATTAGTAATTGGACCTCATGTCGTACAATACAGGGAGTAATCGTGCTCGTAATTTCAAATCGGCTTCGCACTTCGCGCTCGTCTGATTTTGAAATTACTCGCGTGATTACTCCCTGAATTGTACTCCACTCAGTCCAATTACTATTACTTGTTATTATGATTATTTTGATTATTATTTTGATTATTATTAATATATTTATTTAATACTCTTCATCAGCCTTGGTCTTGTACTTGATGACACAATTCTAAGAGCGAGAGGTCTTCCATGGCAAGCATCAGATCAAGATGTTGCAAACTTCTTCAAAGGCCTCAACATCCTAAAGTAAGTAACATAAAATTGATTGTTACTGGCATAATTGCTCAAAATTCTCTTTGGCTTAACTTTTCTAGCTAGAAACATAGAAGGACACATAGTCAGTAGAATAAAGATGCAAAAAAGGAGATGAAATTGAGTTGTTAATTTTATCTTTGTCTGTTGTGCATCTTAAATGAAAAATTCTCTAATCAAAATTATAATTTGATGTATTACTTTCACTTTTCAAAATATTCTTAGAGGAAATACACTGGCACCAAACTGGAGAAATTTGATATGTGGTGTTTACAATGGATTTAAAGGAGCTCAGTCACAGTTTGCGCATATTGAAAAGTTTAGCCTCCATTTTTCAAATTCATTGTTTGTGGTCTGTGCTAATCTTCTCCATCCTTAGTCATCCTTGTTCCTTTATGGTTTATCATTATGTCTTTGGTGTTTTTATATCTTATTAAGCTGTTATTTTCAGGTTTCCTGCCATTTAAAGGTAATTTTGTATGTGGCCATAGTAACTCAAACTACCGTGACTGAGCTCCTTTAAAATCAAAGCTGTTCCACTGTATAATAAACAATTATTCCACGAGTGTGTTGGACATGAGATGGTTGATAGCCAACAAGTCACGTAGCACCAACTTTGCTATATTCATCTCATATCCAACAAGCACGAGTGGAAAAATGATTGTTTTATTAAAAATGCCCCCAAAACATAGAAAACTAGACTAAAATAGAAATAAAAACGCTCCCAACTCACATGTACGGCAACCATATTTGTAGAGCATGGTATAATGGCTCATAACCCATGATGGCTAAGCCAATAAAAACTCTCGAATTACATTATCCAATGATCCAGTTTTTAGTAATTGTAGTTATTTCGCAGGGAGAGGATTTGTTTAGTGTGATAGCTGCTTGTGTTGGTATCATTACACAATTTAACTTAGTCATAATGTTTTTTTTTTTTTTGCCATTATTAGGGGAGGGATCGCCTTTTTTTTTAATGCCCAAGGAAGAAGAAATGGTGAAGCATTTATAAGGTTTGAGAAAGGAGAACATAGAGAACTTGCATTGAAAAGACACAAACATCATCTTGGAACAAGGTACATTGAGGTGAGTGGCAATGAATTACTTTAAGTTTTGTGTGCATTGTCCTATGGTGATCTGCAGAAATGTTCAAAATATTTTTTGTAAACACTTTAAATTCAGTCAAGCATGCAGCCCAAGTGATTTGACACAATGGACCACCCAAACTGCTTATCAGTGATTAGTTTTACTTGTTACTGGTCATGGCAAACTAAAGTGTGCAAGTCATGGGAATAGAGTTCAAGATCAATGCAGAAAAACATCCTTATTTAAAACCATTTTCCCAAGAAAATCCGTACAAAAATAAGGAAAAGAAAGAAATGTTTCTGTCTTGATCCCCTATCAGTGAATTTTACTATTCTCAGTTTGTTTCATTATTTTGTCTTTATTTGTGGTGTATTCAATCAAGCAATCAGCCTCCCAGCTTCCATTTTGTTGTGCAGTTACTCTTTAAATGTCTATTTCTATTTTGATTCAGGTTTACAGAGCTACAGCACAGGACTTCTTAAAAATTGTCAGAGGTAATTTCTTTTTCTTGAACCTTTTTTATCATTCGTACTATTTTACATGATAAGACCAGTTTGATTGTGTAAAATTGTGGAAATTGATGACAAGTTGATTCCATTCTGGAAGTGGGCAGAGTAGGCATGTATATGGACCAAATTTGGTATGTTAAAATGCTTAGAACAAAGTGGGGAAAAAAGTTTCTTTTTTTTTGCAGGATGAATGGTATAAATTTTAACAAAGATTCTGGACATATGTTACTCAATACATGCCTTTTTGTTTCTACAAGCTATGACAGTATTTTGACCAGTACATAGTTAAAGACATAATCGAGCAAAAAAAAAAATTCCTTGTGGTGTTACTTCCCAGTTTATTTTTATAGTAATCAATTTATATATTAAGTTATGTTAAAACAGTGTTAATAGCAACAGTGTTACTCCTAGGTCCAGTTGATGTCACGCAGATTGCTGCCAACTTTGTTTCGAACAAGGCTGATGTGATTATCAGAATGAGGGGACTTCCATTCAACACCAAGGAGACAGAAGTTGTGAGTTCCCTTGTCTTAAAATGACAATGAAGAAATCAGGTTGTTCAAGTTAAATTTGTGCCCTTTGTTACAAGGATGAACCCATCCTGGAGCTACACTGTATTTTTTCAAATATAATTTGGCTTCTTTTGATAATATTTAGTATTAGAGTGTAGATCAATTGCTAGTTAGGAAGTAATATAGTTTACATTTATCTAAGAAATAGTGAGGCTGGTCTCTGCTATGGCCAAAATAGTTAATTGCAAATTCTATATGTGAGAATTACAGAGATACCTGAAACTAAAAAAAAAATTGTTCACTTCAAAACCTCATAAACAAACTAATACCGGTAATTAATGTTTGATTAATAAACATTAATTCTGTCATCTCATGACTTTGAGTTCTTTATTACCGGGTGGCATACTGGCAGCATACATGTACAGGAAAAATCTTAGTTAACTAATGAAGTATTTCTGCTCTTATAAGAACCAGTTTTGTATGTGGAAACATGATGCTTGTAGTTTGAAAAGCATGTTTTAGACTTTTTTAAACTAAATAGCGTTATAATTTTGTTGTTCTGAGAGTTATAACTTGTTTGTTGACTCCTTGCAATTTCGTTAATGCTCATGTTTGTATCACATCCATAGATTGAATTCTTTGATGAGGATGCACCAGTATTCAAAGGAGAAGCAGGAATCCTTATGGTCAGAAACAGTTTTGGAAAAGCTACAGGAGATGCATTTGTTCTTTTTGAAACAGAAGAGCATGGATGTGCAGCATTAAGAAAGCACAGATGCACACTGGGCTCCCGATATGTTGAGCTGTTCCGTAGTTCCCAAAGTGAGGTTCAGCAAGTTCTGAATTCTTACAGCAACTTCTTGCACAACTTTCCACCTATCATGTTGCCACCCCTTCCTCAACAACCACCATTTCACCCTCCTTTCTTACTTCCCGGGCCATGCATTAATGGCATGAACACCAAAGACTGTCTGCGCCTAAGGGGTCTGCCATTCTCGGCAACAGTGCAAGATGTGTTAGACTTTCTTAAGGAGCATGCTGCATTCGTCATTCCTGGTGGGGTTCACATGGTTTTTAACACCCAGGTGAGTTTTATCAAGAGTACATCTATTTCTATGAGTTGTTTTCTGTATAAGATGCCAGACATGGGGTATGTCTTGCAGAAGTCCTGACACTTCTGAAAGTTTGGGATAACTTTAAACAGCTTTAGAACAGGCTTTTGCCCAGGATTTGAAAAGGAGAAACCCCAAAATGCCAAAATTTGCTTTGAGGTCATCCCAAGTCAACAATAATTTTATAAAGCAGAATGCGAGAACATTATAAAATAATTTGTTTTCAAAGTGATTATCCACAAATCACCTAAAATGGCCATCTGGTTAAAAGCCTTTGAAGAAACCAACGTCTCGCATAGCTACTCTCGAAATGCAAAAATTAGTTCTATTTTAGTCTTTAAACACTAGTCTGAAATGTTAGATGCCTTTTCACCCCAATCACTGTACAAATAATAAAGCTGTAGTACTATTTGTGATACTCTGAGCATTCAAGGCTTCTCAGGTTGAGCCTTACTTGAATAGTTGGGAAAGAATTCTTGGAAAAGACATGTTTCTGATGCAGAGCCTCTTTCCACCTTAAGATGGAGTTGCCTGATAGTAAGTGTGTGGAACTCTAGTTGAGAGGTCACTTGGTGTAAGTTTTACTCTCACAGTGCATCTCTTCATTCAGCAGTATGAATGGGTTACGGGCAAACTGTAAGGCAAGCTAAGAGGATGCTGGGGTTAACTTGTGATGGATTAGCATACCATCCAGGGTAGTAGCAATAATGGCTGTCGTGGTCCAGGCAGAGACATTTTACAATGACTGAAATTTTGCTTCTTTATACTAAGGGTCGACCCTCTGGAGATGCCTATGTACAGTTGGTATCTGCAGAATGTGCTAAAACAGCCACCACTGATCTTCACAGACAGCACATGGGAGAGAGATACATTGAAGTGTTTCCATGCTCAGGAGTCGACATTGCTTCAATCATTACAAGCAGCACAATCAATCAAACTAAGATGACATCAGTCAACAATACTCCCTACAGTCATCCATGTTCGTACCCTGTGACCAATGGCATGGTCACCAGTCCAAATGGGACACATATGAATGGACACACAGACAATATAACTGCTACATCTGCTTGTCGCAGTCCAACAGGCATGTATGTACCTCACTCACCGACATACTTCAACTGTGTCATGCCTACAAGTGGTATTGGAGGAGGCAGTGTGAGTTATTATCCACCAGCCAGTACGAATGTTAGGATGAGAATGTCACCATACTTGCCGCAACCTTACGAAATGATACCCTTCTTTCAAGGATACCAGGTAATCCAACAACTTGGCCAGAATTAACTTTCACTTAGGGTGAAGAACTTGTTTTTTCAAGAAGAAAAAATTGCCTTGTCATTAAGGTGTGCCAATGTTAAGTTTCATCCCAGATATTGATATTTAATTCACCACTGTAAGTTCTGTTTGTGCAAACAATTCCTCTGACTACCAAATAATGCTAAAAGCGGTTACCATTAATCATCCTAATCAAAAGCTAATAAACCAAATGCGTACTGTTTACTTGCAGATTGCAGACTATGGAAGGTAGTTGAAATAAAGCAACACTGAGTTACAGAACAAAATCAACTCCAAGTAGTCCTTAATAGACAATAATTATTAATAGTCATAGTACATGACAAAATCACTTTAGAAATGATAAATCAAGATGAGCTCATAGAGTCTAGAGCTTACGTAGCTAATGCTGCCTGCTTAACAACAGCTCAAAGTAGCCAGAGGTCTCCTCTATCTTTTCTGGTCACAGAGGAAAAAAAATCAATAAATTAGTGCAAGTTTTGGTGAAAACAAAATATCAATGCAGCAGTTTTAAGTATGTAACCACACTACCAAAATTCTCAGTAAAACTTTCAAAAATTGTGAAAGATCTTGCACAAAAAAGACACTAATGAAAGGTGTTTCAGAAATGCTTCACTTTCTGTGTACCTTCCACAATGAAGATAGAAGATAACAGATAATTTGAATGAGAAAAGTTTAGTTTTAACAAAAACTCAACAGTGTGAAAAGTTCTGAAAATAACATTGCAATGGAACAAAAATATTTAAAAGTGAAAAATAGTGGAAGAATTGAGATTAAAACGAGAGCAAAAGTTTGTGACACAAAATTGATATCAATTAAGATTTATGTTTTGAATTAATTTGATGAAAAATGACAAATTTTAACATTCTACTTGATAAAGTAGCCATGAATTTAGTAACTACTGATAATCAATTATTTCATGCAAAGGCATCTCTAGATTTTAGGAAAACCAACAAACAAACTAATGTGCAGTAAATCAATTATCAGAATGATAATGTATAATAATTACTATGAATTGTAGAAATGTTTTCAAAATACAGATTTTATTTATTTTATTCAAGCTGGAACCCAAGACACCAGTTCAACATGCAATCTTTTCAGCCTCAATAAAAATGAACATTCAATTTTCTCTTGTTGGTGGTTTAGAAGAGTACAATGAATCATAGCAAGAACATGATTTAAAAACAATATAGCCTTTGACCAGGCTGTCATATGCTGTGGCACAAGCAAAGGCGAAGCTGCAAGAGATAAGTTGGCAAATGCCACTTTTTTTCATGCCAAGTCCCTCTGGCTTGCTTTGCTCTCCAACACATCTCATGGCTTGGCCTTTGCCACAATGCAAAATAGCTTGCTGTTGTCTATATAATAACTATTAACAGCTTCTCGCCGTTTGTACATTGAGACATAGAAAGATCTGTCAACTGAATTAAGCCTTGTGAGGCTGAAAAGGTTCATTTGGCTGTCAGCTGTAAATTAGAGCATAAACGTACATTGTACAGTTATGTAATTAGTATCAATTTATGTTTGATAGTCAGATTCAAACTAGTTTTTAGAACTTTTGTATTAGTTGCTAGTCATGCAGGAACAAAGCCATTGTTGGCTTAAGCATTATATAACAAAGCTGTACATTGCAATCAAAAGAGTTTGAATTACTGATTATAATAAATGCCGCAGTCTATCTTGTTAAGAAGTTAACCCTTTGAGCCCTGATTTCTACAGACGAACTCTTCTTCCTGGTGTCCATATGTTTTGCACAGTGTCATTTAGGATAATTTGATTATGTGAAGTCTTTGATTGATCTGTTACTGTTTTGCTCTCTGTGGCATACATGTTTCAATTGAGTTTGATTTTGTTTGTTTGTTTTTTTTTACAAGAAACAAGAGACTGATCAATTAAGGGCTAAAATGGTTACATCCTAACAGTGGCATGACTTTGCCAAGAGACTTGATTGATAATTATGTTAGAGTGGATAAGATTATTTTTCAGGATTAGAGGAACAATGTTCAGTCAAGACTGGATCATATTCATAGACCAACAAATAATTTCTCCAACATTTATTTGTCTCTAAACATTGCAATATTTATGGGCAAAGTTTTTGAACTGGCCATATTGTTTTTATTTACTTACAACTAATTATATGTTTGACAAATAACTGTGTATTACCAGTCATTGCAAGGGCCAGAATGACAATCTGTTCAATCACAGTCAAAATACAGTTTTACTACAAGCTGAACATGTCTGCAGTGAAAATGAATGTGAAATATAAGCTATATGTTAAATTGACAGAGAAAAGAGAAACATTATTTTAACAAAAAGAAGCAGAAACATGACAATACATAAAAGCCAGGAAAACCAAATAAAAATTACATGTTTTAAGCATTCAGGCAAAGCCAGTGTAATTTAATTGCCATTAATAAAATTGCACTAATTATATTTTCAAAATGTGCTGGTGGTGAATATGTGCCACCTTCAATGTTTCCTGAATGCGGATCAATCATTGTGATATTGTTACCAAGAATGTCTTGTTATTTCAATCCAGTTTTATTAACTACAAGTAGAAGAAATACAATTTCATGATAATAATTATAGCTATTCCAGGATGTGATCAAAATAACAGTCTATGTTCAGTTATGGAATAACTACCCTTCATGACAGAGTCAGTATCTTTCACGGCAGTGCCATGATTGAGTGCGAGACACTTTATGATATAATCTCCAACCATTTTACAAATCGTAAAGTTTGCATTGTGATATTCAAGGTAACAAAGAGACTTAAGTACAAATAATTATTTTAGCTATATTTTTAAACCTACTAAAATGAGTAAACAATCTCCATTGTAAAATAGAAACAAACTTGTGACATGTCTTACAAACTTTAATACCTGCATAGATATACATTTCTTTGCTATGATTTTTACCTCAAAGCAAAAATCTGTAGCTATCTATATCATACTTAGCTGGAAATGACTGGACTTTCTTGGAAATAAAAATAAAATGAATAGATTGTGAGTTTATTTTATTTACTTTTTTTTTAACTTCCCCTAAACAACAAGAAGTTCTGTTATAGAAGGGACCTGGCAGGGTCTGACCATTCTGACGCCCGATTGTCAGTTGCCATCAAACTGTAAATAGCTGGTAAAGAACCTCTGTATTTTCTACAAGAGTTGCTGAATTGTGTTTAATTTTACCAAGAATACTTATCTAATCATACCTTTTTGGTACACTTTGGCAGCATAACAAGCAAGTTTGGTCAAGTGAGAGTTCATATGTTGGCTCAACTGCACTGCCCAAGTGTACCCAAAAAGCTATGCTTAGGTGTTCACCATAACCAAATTTGGCCAAGAACTTGCCTTATTAGGCTGGTCAGCCAGTCTTCTGATTGGCTAATTGCGTATTTGGGCATGGTAAAATTATATCATATTTTTGGCATTGGTTCTGTCCTGAAGCTGAATTATTCAGTTTGCAGGACACTTGACTCCACGTTTCATGACTGCTAAAGTAATCATTTGCATTTTCTGCTCAAAAGGTTTAAAACACATGAGGTACCATCCCTTTTATAGCCAAACTTTGTTGTGCAAGGTGACACATAGGGATGACCAGTAGCGTAAACTAGCCTGTCAGTCATCTCCTGACCTCGGCCTTATCCCCGCGCGAGAGGCACCTAAATTCTCAGCATTATAATAAAGTGACATCACCAGATGGAATTATAACACACAGAACTTAGGTGTTGCTCATGCAGGGATTAGGCTGAGGGCAGAAGATGACTGACATCCTTTATTATTATTATCCTTTATTATCTTTCCTCATGGGGGCTTTTCATTTCAGGCTAGATAACCAATGGCAGATCTAGGAAATGGTTGGGGAGCCTGGACCTCTTCTTTTGTCACCACTATTTTGGCATCCCCACTGTATGAACAGGCCTAGATTTGCTAGTGATGAAATTCTCACTTCCCCTGTGCTAGCCATCACTCCTTACTGATTTCAACAAAACCCTTGTAGAAAATGTGCATAGTGCAAGTGATCTCCCTGATTTTGGTGGTCCTCAGTTTGTTGCTAATAAGACCATGTTATGTGTTAAATAACGACCATCCTACCCATCCTGGGATGGAGAAATCAAGTTTGTCAAAGAAGGTCCATTTAGACTGATTTTTCATTAAGTAATGGGGGCAGAGTCTCACCAGCTGGACCCTGGAAATGAAACCTGTACAAATACAAGAAGTGTGAATTGTTAGTTCATCATATTCTTGAGAGCTATTGAACCGGATATACTTAAGTTAAATGAGGGTTTTTTGTATTTGTGAAACCTCTGGTTGTCCCGGGTTGGGGCGGGGAGGGACTCCCATACAAAAATGACAGGGGTGCTCATCATACCTTTTAGAGTTTACAAATGCAGTTTTGGTACCTGTTGGGGTGTTCAGCCTCAAAAGGTCCACAGATGGAGCTCTTGCGGTACCTTTTAGGGTACTGAGCCAAAAAGATATGACAGGAGATATTGTGTTATGTAAGAATCGGTACCTCTTAGGGTAGAAAAAAATTTCAAGCCACCCTCACAAAACCGGATCTTGTTACCTCATCATTTGTCTCCATTGGCCTGGGGAGTGGTCAATTATGATTTTATTTAGATTCATTTCATGCCAGATCTGTAGGGGAAAAAAGATTTTATTGAACAATGAAGCTGATACTGCATCTACATGTACGTACATGCCTCAGGTGTCACTTGTCATGAAGGATAAGTGAAGCTGAACCCATCTTGACAATTCTGCCATTTCATTTTATCTTTCCATTATGTTAGACAAAAAAGCTAGCACTGTTTATGTGTACCTGAACTCTCCAGTGCATGGAGTTTCTTCCATGTTAAACTCTGCAACTGGGACGCCTTTCATAGCCAGCATTGGAGCAAACCCTGCTGCAGGGTACACCACAGATGATGTGCCAACCTGTAGGTGTACATGCATGTTCATAATTAACAATTAGATTATGCGCTCTCGATTTCTATGAGGTGATAGTTGATGAGGCCAAAGGCCAAATCAACTATCACCTCAAAGAAATTGAGAGCACATAATCTAATTGTTTTTAATTAGTAGAATTCTTACTAAAATTTACTTCAAATAACAATTTCCCATTATTTCTTGACGTATTATTAAGCTTTGCACCTGAAAAAGGTCGCTCGGATTGAATTGTCATTTAAAATTGAAGTTGTGTGTATGCGCATCAGTTTTTTCAATAATTTCAACTTTTTAAAATGTCAAGAAACCGTAAATGTCCTTCATTTTGACTTCTCAGGAATTTAATTATCCATGCTCATCAAAATGTTCCTTCAAAACTTTGGAAAAATGAAAAAAATGTCGCCATTTCCTAGATGACGTGCAATGGCTCAGCCAATTAGATTACAGCATTTGCATTAGTATACTAGTAGAATTGTACTACTACACTTTAGAAGAGAATTCTATTGGCATTTTAATGCGCAAGCTTTAGCCAATGATTAGCTGAGGTGATGTAAACTTGGCCATTACTGTGCTGTGGCTAGTGGTTGTCAAAAAAAAAATGGCAATGAGAGATTTCAAAAGGCTACAGGATGATCAAATTCCAAAAAAAGACAAAAAGTGTAGTCAAATACATGTACATGAGTGCATGTACACAGCTGCAAGTTTCAAATGACAATCAGTGTGTAATTTCCACCTCAAATGTAAAGAAATAATTAAAAACAATAATTATTATTGTTTGTGGGAAACTGAGTTAGACCCTACTGAAACAACAAGATTATTTACTAATAAACTATGGAAAAAATGATTATTTCTTTACCAAAAGACACATGTCACACTTATCTAAAGCTGCATTAGTAGCATTCAGTACACCATGGTCAAGGCTTTCTCCAAACCACACCACATGGGGACGGGCTAAGCTCCCACAGTTGGGCTGCTCACACCTGACAAAAGTAATGCCCTTTGTTACCTGTCTTGACAGGGTAAATTTGTTCAGATTGGGCCAATAACTAAAAGTGACCAATCAGACTGCTCTTTTGCTGATACAACATAATCTTACATGTAGTATTGTCCCAAATGATCCCATTCACTTTTCTTGTAGTTTTATGGCTACCATTTCCAGAGAAGATTCTCTACCATTTCTTCTAAACAATTTTTGTTAACATGTAATAAATCTCTCATTAACCAAAGAGTTTGTGCCAGACCCTCTTAGGAGGATACTGGAAATTTTACCCTGAGAATATACCTTGCTCTTTATTCTTACCGAACTCACTATGTTTGGCCCATACTGTCAAGACCTGCATGGGTCCAATATTCCCCCTAGTACAGCTCCCGTGCTTCGTTTACTGTTAATAAAAGTGAAAAAGTGTCCTTCAAGCAAATTTATTTCCTTTGTAGCCGGGAGATTTGGTGACCTGTAAAGGGACCGCGAGCTTCAGTCTGTAACCTGGAGACTTTCTGACAATCCAGGAGAGTTGGCATCCATGGGTGGATTTTACAAGTGCATGGGCTTCAGTGGCATTCTTGCATCTGAGACTATTTTAGGGGTGAGGAGGCTAATTATTCTTACCTAGGCAAATCTTCCTCTGGAATCTCAGCATCTTGAGCATCGGGATCTGGGGCACTGGATACCAAAATTGAAATAACTAGGTTTTTCTACCATCTTCAAAAGATGACAAAGTTATGGTTCATAACTGACAATCAATCAGTGATGTTTTAGAAGTCTAGAAATGTTGGGATTTTAATGCAATTAAATGCAATTTGATGGGTTCAACAAAAAAAGACGCAAAGACATGAATGATCATTGCAGTTATGTACACACAACTTAAGCAGCTGTTAGGAATTGAATTTGATGAACAAGTCATCGAAACGCCATTCAAAATTATTATCGCTGATTTTTTATTCTTAATTGTTTGTCGAAAGCCACCATTATTAGAAAACAAAGCTTGAATAAAAAATTGCTCTGCTGCAATCTTTCTCTGCATGTAAGTTCAAATATGTGGTCTTTCTTATATTCACTGGCACAAAAAGAAAGGCTGCCATTCATCAGGTAGACAGCAGTTCCTGTATGTTAGTGCAGGCATAGATAGAGTACCCATGATAGTTGTACATGTTTACAGCAAAGTAATTTTGAGTGTAAAATTTTAGAACTCAGGCTTTCTAAGAAGAAATTATTTCATGACAGAAAAAATACAACAAAGAAACAAATTTAACAAATACACAAAGACGGATTGAATGAACAAACAAAATAGTAAATAAATTAAAGAGATTAGACCATTAAACTACTGATGACAGAAGAACAAGTGGAAATGTCAGTTCTGGTAATCAAGGCAAACAAAAGTGTACTGAAAAAAATGCTCATTCTCTTACAAGCCTGCAAATAATTTTTGTCGATAGGCAGGTCAGGACAAAGACAAGTTTTGACCTGACAAAAAGCCAGTCTGGTTGGACAAAAAAAACTGTTTGTCGTTAGACATTAAAAAGAGACATTTGAGGCATTTTGGTATTTCAGTGTAGACTCTTCGCCAAAATATTGGTTGCAAATTCAAATAGCTTAAAAGTCAACTGAGTGTAAAATCATTACTAGCACCAGCAAGGGGACCTTTACATTACATCTGGTATTATTTTACCTGTTGAAAATTGACAAATTTACAAACATTTATACCCCTAGTCACACAAGTGTTTCCAATGTAACAAGTTTCCCACAACATCCAGGGAAAACAGGAAAAGGGATGAAACAATCTCCTGTGTGGACAGCTTGTCAGTATAAAACCTCACAATAACATTCAGAGACTTGAAAATTGACTGAAATGAATTCTTCGACTTTTTCTGAAAGCAAGTTTCCTCTGAAAGCTTTTGGGGTCAATTGAATAAAAAATTTGTGTAATTATTTAAAATGTGGGATTGGAGGCGGTCGTGACTATAAAGCGTGACCAATTTGTACATTCACGCTTTTCACAAAAACATGTCTGTGGCACGGAAACTATATTTCGACCACACTGACAGATGTAAAACAACTATAAAGGGTTAAAAATTAAACTGAGTTTTGATCATATGGACTAGAAAAACATTTGGTTACCTTTTAGAGGTTTTAAAGTTTTTGAAAGCGCTTGCATTCAGATAAACGAAACGTGAGTATTTGGGCCGAGTATTCAGTTTCCATAATATCTTAATCAGGTCAATGTATCACAACTGAAAATTAATTCCACAACACTTGGTGGTAACAAACAACAAGTAAATAGATAAGACCTCAGTTCTAAGTAGTTTTTCAGACAAATGTAATTCAGACTAAATGGGGCTTCATGATCTTTCACAATGCCACCGCAAAATGCATAAATTAACACGCAGGAATAGTGGCGCTGATGTGATGTGTCTACGATTCGACATAACATTTGAGACGGCGCACTGTGCATGATAAAATTATCAGAATTAGAATAAAACAAAACCGATAACAATGCTTTTATGCGTAGTATTGTGTGGCAGTATAACAAAATAACTTGTCCCATATCTGGCCACAAATTTCCAGTTAAAATATTTTTCATTTTAGCAGAAATGCCCGGTCAGAGTGTCCGACCAGGCTAAGCTTTTACCTGTCAAAACCTCAAATTTACCAGACAATTGCCCGAATCATGACTGACTGTTATTTGCAGGCTTGCTCTTAGGATCTAAAATCACAGATTGGTCAGAAAACGCGATGGTAATACAGAGGGTTTTGCATTACAGCTGCTGCAGTTTTATCATAAAAATGCATAATGAAATATCACCTACAATCAGTGACAAAATTGTTGACACATTCACCCTTTTCACCCCCTATTTCCTCACTGTGATCCCTTTTTGCCTTCCTAGCTTGTCCTTTCAGCCCCCCTCACCCCCAAACAATGTTGTTTGGCAATTGCTGTGATTGTGAGGTACAAACAAACAAGATTGAATGGGGGAGCGGGGTCTTTTCCACAGTTTACTGCGCGATAAAAATTATTCCGTACACTAAAAGTACTACTGAAAGACAATGTGTCAACTAATTATGTTGCCAATTGTAGCTTGCAATATGGCTGTACCCTCACCCCTTTCCCTCCAATGCTGGGACAATTGGGCTGTTCCTGTTTTCTGCTACATGTTCACATATAATGCATCTTGTCTTGAACAGTGTACCTGAAAATGAACAGGCTCCAGCTCCAGTACCATGGCATAAAACTCGAGGAAGCAAAGCGACTGCAACTTGCAATATTTTTAAGCTTTATGATAACCCCTCCCTCTGCTCAAATACACCCATTAAATAAAAGTGCCTCCCTGCCACTATACATGATGACCATATTCTTGACTTTAAACCCCACCCCTTGACTAACTCCCCTGGGGTTCTAGTAAACCTCAAAGAACTGAACATCTATAGATATAACCAGCAGAGGGGGGTACTACTGGAGATGTGTCAATGGATGGGGTTGCATTTTCGATAAAGTTATTAGAATGGGGTTGCACAATTCAGGATTTTGAGGGTAGGAAAATTCTGGTAAGTAGCGATTTAAAAATGGGAAGATTCAAAGCAAAAAAGTTGCTACTGTTGTTTTATTACTTAGCAATTGGCTCGCATTACATTCCGTTCTTGAAACACAACTTTAACAAGGTCCACTGAAACATCTGTGCTAAGGTACTTAGTGACTCAGATGAGGTCTATAATTTATTGGCCACAGAAATATAGATTATGATAGGGTAGGGGTTCTAAGAGGCCAGTGGCATACACCCAGCAAAAATTGGCCTATTAGTGCGTCCCCCCTCACCCCTGGCCACCCCCCCCCCCCCTTGGGATATTTGATACGTGGGCTTCTTGGGGGCTGTTGATATAACAATTGAATGTTTTGATTGCCCCTTTGCCTAAGAAAAGAATTTTCCAATTGGGTATATTGGCTCCTTTTTATTAGCCACCA
>Ga0126338_10001539_pt1 | contig 15047 bp, 4 predicted proteins | sample OrbCmetagenome_2_FD_92529 | JGI IMG/M metagenome (GOLD analysis project Ga0126338, IMG submission 92529) | Coral microbial communities from Petempiche,Puerto Morelos, Mexico - Orbicella C C metagenome | ecosystem: Host-associated > Invertebrates > Cnidaria > Coral | place: Petempiche,Puerto...
CGTCTGCGAACCCGAGCCAGGAAACGATTTCTGTGACGTAGGAATTTTAAGCCAATCACAGTTTAGCTCAAGTAGCCCCAGAACTACTGCGCGAGGTATTCGCTGCGAGGAACACTCGAGTTTTATTCTATCATGGAATCTGATTGGCCAAGGAGAAACAAAAGTCATTACGTCACAGAAATCGTTTCCTGGCTCGGGTTCGCAGACATTATTTTCGGAGACAAGCGACAGCCGGAAATACGTCTGCGTTCGGAGCCTTGAATTTGATTGACTGAAATCGATATTGAAAACGGTCTAGATTTTCCCATCTAGACCGGTAATGTTTTGCAGTGAAAAAGTTGCAAACTAAAATGCAAAATCTTTGAGTATTTTTATCTAACAATATTTATTTATGGAAGTGCCAAAAAGCCTGATAAGAAAAAAAAGTAAAGAGGACGAGCAAACTTTGGCAGAACTAAATTGAGCTCGTCACCGTTCGCAAGCAAAATGTCAGTTAGTACGCAAAACCAGTTACATTAAACGAATTAAATTGTTCTTGTTTGCGCCATATAATAAACATTTTATTAACCAAGCTTAGTTTTTCTGTATGGGAGAATCTTGACCTCCGTCGTGTGTACAGACCTCACTGCGTTCGGTCTGTACTCACGACCTCGGTCAAGATTCTCCCATACAGACCTCCTGCTCGGTTAATAAGAGCTAAGTATTAGTTTTATTTAGATTTTTCATTCTTTAGTATTTCATTGTATTGTTTTTATTCAGATTGTTAAAGTTGGTGTGATATCTCACGATTTTACCGACTCAGCTTATTGTAGATGTAGATGTAGATGTGGAAGGGAGTACCCCCCCCCCGGTTCTAGAGATTCTCCCTTCCACACTTTAATTTGGATCCTAAAGTTGGGTACTGTATAAAAGATGTTGCTTGACATTTTATTTTTACCAGGTTGGGCAACTATGAGGAATCAGCAGAAAATAATAAAGAAAAACCTGAAAGATCCCAGAATGACTCACGGACAACAGAATCTCCCACCAGACCAGAAACAGACCTGTCCCTCTCAACCAGCGATGAAATAGCTACTGTTACTACGGCAATTTCTGATACCCCTCCGACTGAAGACGACTGAAGTACCCACCAGAACTCTCCGATGACTGAGAATTACTGTTATACTGTCGATCGAATCATTTGACACAACATTTGAGTCTCAAAAGCTGAAGATGACGAACTTAAGGAATGACCATTTCTCACGACAACGAAATTACGAGCATATATAGTGCTACCTTGTGTGTATATAGCAACTACGCCTCGTACTTCTGAGCCAGCTGCAGCTGGACATTCAGTTCCGTTTTTGAAAATATCTTTTGAGACTATAAGTGTTTCGAGGAACTGAACTGAACCTAGAAAGAAAAAACTCTACCCACTAAATACAGTGCTGTTATGCTGAGCAAAGAACAAAGTTAGAGCGGTGATCAATCGAGTGTCGAAAAGCAATTGGTTTTGCATTGCCAAGTCACGTGATTGCCCTAGAAGTTAGACTTAAACCAATCGTGACTCGTTCGCGCTTGTTTTCCCGCGCTTCGCGTCAGCTTCATGTAACTTCTTCTTATAGTTTTGATTGGTTTACTGTATTGCCTGTCTCTTTTGTGATTGGCTAGACTGGTTACTTTGATTTTGGTTTTACGACACTCGTTTGAAAACCTCTCCATATTAAAGAACAAAACCCTAACCCTAATAGTTTCCAAAGCAACAGTAAGGCTGCGTCGGAGTGCACGGAGAAACTTAGCTATTTGACCTTGAAGTTTTTATTTTTAGTTTGCGAAGCTGACGTTTCATGTCTAAAAATAACCTTATAGTGAGGAATTCTCTTACTTTGATCGTCTCTTGGTTAGTAGCCATGAACTGTGATTTCCGAAATGATTTTCCGTAGAGAAATAAAGATAACAAACATTTATTTTGTAGTGGAACGTTACTTTGACTTGTGCCCTCTTTTATTTTCTACAACCCTATTTATGTGATTAAGTTGCAAAGCCGCGAAGTACAATTTCACGTAAGCGGTTTTCGTTTTTGTCGCATCGGTGGAAAAACTGAAGGAGGCAGAGGAATGGTGGAGATGTTGATCAAGGTTGGTCTTTAGACACCAAGTTTCAAAATTTCATTGGCTTTCAGGGGCGAATCCAGGATTTTTTAATGTGGGGTGGCTGATACCAATCGGCCACCAAACTATACCAAACTATACTATATATACTATACTATACGAAACTATACTATGTATTTATTTTAAGTTGTCCTTCGTTTGTCCTAAAACATGCCGATTTAGAGAGGACAAATTGGAGACCGTAACACTGCAAATTCTTGAAACGTATTTGTACATTTTTTTGGACCCGCGTATTTCCGTTTGTTTTTCCACGTATTATGTTTTTTTGGTGGGCTGTTGTAAAGGGAGGGGGGCAGGGGGCCAGCAACCCAATCCACCCCCCATTGGATCCGCCCCTGGCTTTTTTAAATTAGTTTTGCAAGTTTAGCTGAAACATGTCTCATCTGTCATGAAAGTAGAATGTCCCCTTCTATTCTCCGTAAATAGGGAAGTACCTTTTCATTTTTCGTGTAACGGAATCCAGACCCTCCCCTTCCCCTCCCTTTGCGTTCATTACCACCCTTGAGTAATTAATTGACGAAGGGCAAGAGGCATTTTTAGCGACAGGTCGGCCTACAAGACCCACAAGGGAGTTGACGCAGAGAGAACAAGAGTTACAAAAACCGAGATTTTCACCACGTTTTCCATGATGTGGACATTGTCTTGTCAAAGGTAGAAGCGGTTACGAAATGTACTGATGCACGTTTAGAGAAGTCCATACCAAGTGGTACAGAACTCTTAGCCTTATCAAGAAGGTCTGCACACTTTCAATTTCGCTCAAATTTCTGTCAAACCATGTTACAAATTCCTGACTAATCAACATCCAGCCCCTTCCCGCCAAAATTACCGGAAATAGAACCCAGTCTTTTGAATCACATTGATCACGTGCGTGCCCCTGGACCCCCCCACATATTGTTGCTTGGAACAAATGCGAGTCGCGGTCGCATGTCCGTCGTGAAATTTTAGCTAAAATCACTCCAAAACAGGAAATTTGCCCGGCCCGAGGCCGAAACGACCATTTCCAGATACAGTACATTCTCCTACCAGTCGACATGAGGGAGCAATTTGGGTCCATGTACCGATAAAAGCCCGTGGATTTGGTCATATGCAAACAAGCACAGGTAGGCCATTCGATCGAACACGAAGATATAGTTTGTAATTTTACAAACGTATTTTGCCGGCTGTACCTCTTGGATGGGGGGCTGTTTGCCCCCCTTTTATCAGAATTTTTTTCAAGACGTTTAGAGCATCGAAAATTGGAGAGAAGCCTTACGAATATTGTTCCGGAAATTCTCATTGTCTGCCTGTAATTTTATATTTGCCTGTTCTGTGAAAAAAATAGGTCTATTTCTTAAATCCATTTCCTAGTTCTTAACTAACAAAACCTACTTTAAACTGCAGGGTCACCGGAGTTTATGCTAAGGCGAGAACAGCGGTTCGTTTGGTCGCTGTCCGTTTGAAATGATGGATGATGGCAGCGCTAAATGTCTTTTGGATGTGATAAAGTAAGTATAAATATTTACTGTCAGCAATATAAGCTTTGACATAGCACGTATTCAGTTAATCCGAAAGTTACAAAGAGGAAGTACTCGCTAGTTAGATGGGTAATCAAGTGCTTTATGGTAAATTTGTTTTTTCTCTACAGCGACCCTACTGCTCTGCAGGAATTCCTTAGAAGTAACAGCCAGGTGTGTAGAAATTTCTCTTGAGGAGCATGTGCTCTTTGACAGTACTCAGAACGTTACATGTTTTTGGTAACCATATATCTGGCTTATTGACTCAGTGGCTGACAGAATATGCATGTTGCTTCCTTTATTTTATGCTGCTGTATCGTTGAAAGTCATATAACATTTCAGTCATAACATAAAAGTAAAGCATAAGTTGACATTTAATATGACTGTGCAGTTGGGACATTAGTAGTTTAGTTAGTGAGAAAATTACGAAATTATGCTCTTCACGAATTAGCTTTTTTGTGTTGTAATTTTGGGTTGCCAGTAAAACCAGAGATTTTTCTGTTACTGCTATGTACACTGCTGGTGTAGTAGTGCATCAAGTGGTATCGCAGTTATTTCTGATCCATTGTAGGAGCAATCAGTCACACTTAGGCAGGATGTAATTTGACAGAGTGACACTGATTTCAGTGTCACTCTGTGTCACTCTGAAAATGTTGTAGTTCCAATTCAATGTAACTCTCTGAAAATCACAAAACTCAATATCCAGCAAGAAAAACCAGTCATTAGAATTGCAAAACTTAGTTCCCATAAGTTACAAAAAATCGCCAATCTGCAAAATTAATTACCCACATAATTACCTTAGTTAGATCCATGCCACCAGAAAACCTTTCCAAGGTAAAGTAGTGCCAAATTGTTAGGGAATGGTACTGGCAAGATTTCAAAATGTAAAAACAAATTGGTAAGATTGGAAGAAGGAATATAAGGTAAAGTCTGTGTTCAAGCCCAATCGCCCATCAGGTTGGTACTTAGCTCTTGTTTGCACTGCATGAAGTGACTGCATGAGGAGTATTTCTACTCTTCCGCTACTTAAGGTGAAGTGAGACCGTTGTAGGGTTATCTCTGGCATTACATTCACCAGCATCCGATTATACACCTGGGCAGAAAGAGACTCTGTGAGAGTAAAGTGTAATGCTGAAGAATGAAACACTGTTACCTCAGCCAGCTTGAACATGGACTGCTTAATCCTGAGTCCAGTATGCTTACCATTAGGCCACTGCAGGTCCCGTTCGAGAGAAGGGGTACTTCCAATTTTCCAAATTTCAACCACATGGGAGAGCACTGAAGAAGATCATACCATGACATAGTAAAGTTATGTGCAGAAAATCCTGTATTGTACAAAATAAAGCTGGTCATATGTTTGTTGTGCCGCCCTAGAGGAGAAACATCCAAGTATGGAAGAAAAGAAATAACATCCAATGCTATGGAAAGGAATTCTTTTTTGATATTTTGTAGCTCTCTGATAAAGCATGTCTTAAACATATTTTGCCATTTACTTTTAAATATTCTGACCTCAAAAATTAGTTACTGGCATGTAGTTTTGGTTGTAACACCAAAAATCAAGTTAGGCTGATTATGTAGGGATGGAAATTAGATATGCAGTACAAATTTGGCACAAATCACTGAATCTCCTGCGTTTGGATGCCTGTTTGTATATAGTGATCTACCAAGGTTAATTTGTTGGGTGCTTTTCCTTGTGGTAGAATGCATCTTGTAAGATGCATGTATTCTAGTATTGCTAGCATTATACACTTTGTTTTCCTTCTTAGAGCAATGCGGGTTTTTATATGTTGTGGGATATCACACTCTCATTTTGACAGGGGACAACAGTCATATTTTGGGTGACTTCACTTCTTTTTTGTAGTGCAAAGATTGCTTCTGTGACTGTGTATCTTTTGAGACTCCAAGTTCAGTTCAAGAAATGTCATTCCTTTAATCGCCTAAAAAGACCAAAAAGTTCATATTCGGACAAAACCTTCCTTAGTTGGGAACATTAAGAGTTGTTATTGAATTGTAAATTTGTGACCAAAGAAAATTCTCAAATATTGCTGCAGACTCCTATGCATGTACTGAAAGCATAAATTTATTTAATCAGTCTTTAAAGAGACTAGTTCATCGATGTAGGATATAATCTAAGTTAAGTAGCAGTGTTAACCTTCAGTACTTCTCATTAAAATGCGTCTCAGTTGTATTAATCATATAATTGTATATTAATTTTAAGTGGTGTTATTGTTGACACCGAAAGGTGGCAACAGAGTAAGAACATGCTATGTTGTGACTATTTGATAATTAAATTAGTTCTTGTTTATTGTTGAAATGGAAATTTGCATTTTAAATGAAACAAAATTGTTCCCCTTCCATTTTTTTCAGCAGAGTTAACCGTCTTCCATTTATTTCCAGCAGTGAAAAAGAGGTCTTCTGTGTTGTTGCATTTGCTACTTCAACATGTTACTGAACTCAAAATGAATAAGGACCAAATTAATGTAAAATGCCAAATGAGTGTAAAATTCAAAACTTTGTCGAGAAATGATAACTGTAAGTTATTTTTGGACCTTCAGTGAAAATATACATGTAAAACATACACACTGCTAAGATATTTATGTCTCCTCAAGGTTCCTGGCCATTCACATTCTGCAAGGGTAAAAGCTGTAACTGACTACCATAGTCAGTACAGACTGGGAGTGAAAGGCAGGGATTAGGACCTGTGCGACTACTACGTGTCAGTGCATTGCACTCTGTACTGTCTGAGATTGTCTCACTTGTGGTTTTATTTTGTTAATAGGACAGCAGCCTGCCTTCAAAGAATCCTCCTCAAGATGCTGTTTCTAGATCATCTTACGTGAACCTGAATCGCTTAGCGACCCCAACATTAAATACAAGTACAACTAGAGGAGCTGCTGTTGCTAGTGCATTGCCATCAAACATAAGGGTTCCCTCTCTTGGATCTGAAACATCATTAACTGGCATCAATTCATCTGCTGCTCCTCAGAGCACATTTGTGAATGCAGTAGTTAACAATAATGGTATTGCAAGAACTAGTGGAAGTACAAATGCACCCTTCAATGTTGGCATTGTTCCCTCTGCAGTTCCAGTGTCAACTGGAGTTAGTTTTCTTAAGGCTCCTGGCTTGGAAGCCACTAGCAATGCAGTCAACAAAGTTGGAAGCACTGGATTAGCAATTTCTGCTTCACCAGGGATTGTTGCAATACCCAAACCCTCTGTAACATCTGTATCAACATTTCAAGGCAAAAAACCCATACCTATCCAGCCTAAAACACCCAATGTTTCCTCTGCCGTGAGCAACTCAACAGTTGGATCTCCGGGAAATCGTGGAATGCAGGTGATAAATTCAGGACTGCCTCTTGTTACGCATGTTGCACAAAAACAGTCTGCTGGTGGACAGCAGAATGTTTCACCAGGGCATCGTGCTGCGTTAAATGGAATTGATTCTAAAGCAAATGTGAGAACTAATGTTGCAGCTGGAAGTGCACATACTATTAAGTCGTCTCCAGGCAATTTACAGCCAATTCTTTCAACGACTCCTGTTAAACGAATTGCTCCTAAACAGCCAAGTATGTTACCTCAGACTAATACCATGTCATCACCTCCTCAAGTAGTTGGTACCCAGCATAAGATACTTCTGCAACAAGTGTCGAATCAAGTTACTCCACAGGTGCAAACTGTTGTAAACCAAGTTTCTCAAGGGAATGTCCAACAGCAAAACCATGCAACACAACTTATCCAAGCACAACAACTTTTAAATTTGATAAGAAGCCAAAATCCAGCAGTTCAGGTCTCTCAGCAGACATCGCCCCAGGTCGTTCAATCTCAGGCATTGCCAGCAAATCAAATTAAGCAGATTCAGCAATTAGTTCAGCAAAAACTGTCCAATCAGCAGCAACAGCCATCAGTTGTACAAACTGTACAACAGAAGGTGCTGAGTCCGGCACAACTTCAAGCTGCTTTGAAACAAAAGCCACAGCTCATGACACAAACTGTGCAGCCAACTCAACCACAGAACATTGTTGTCCAAGAAGAGGTGATCAAACAACTGCTTCAGCAAGTGACGCAGCAAAAACCTGCACAGAATATTGTGCAACCACAGCAGTTGTTTCAGCAAATACAGCAGCAGTCTCAACCTGTTCAGAAGCAGATCATAGTACAGAATATTCAACCACAATCTGTTGGCCAAGGACAGCCAACTACACAGACTTTGCAGGTTAATGTAAGTGCTCCAGCTAAGCATTCTAATGTCAGTCAAAGGACAGATACTGTGGCCTCTCCTGTTAGTATTCAATTGCAGCAGGTTTTAAATAACCAGCAGAAACAAGTGCACCAAATTCTTGGTCAACAGCAGGTAAATCTGACACCGCAGCAACAAATCACAAAGGACCAAGGTGCCAGGCTACTTCAAGGAGTAACCTTTGTACAAAATCAACCCAACAAAACCTCGACTGCGCAGGTATTAAATCAAGGAGGTATTGTTCAGCAAGTTAACTCTGTTACACAGCAAGGAAAGTCAACCACATCACCCGTTGTTCAAATTGTGACCACAACACAACAAAACACTCTGCCTCAAGCACAGCAGGCACAGAATTCAGGAGTTCAGAAAGTCTTTATCATAAAACAACCTGAGCTTTTACAAAAACTGGGGTTACAAGGGACCAAAACACAACAAACTATTCAAATTACTCCACAACAGCTTCAGGCTCTCAAACAGTTTCAGTTGCAACAGCAAGTCGTTAAACAGAAAATTAGCGGTAGCAATCTTCAAACGGCAAGTAATGTGCAGCCCAAAAGTCTGACAGCAGATCAGTTAAAACAGTTACAATTACAGCAACAGCTGCAAGGCTCTGGAGTAAAACAAGTTGTCTTACAAACCAGAACACAACAACCTGTACTTCAGCAACAAAGACAAGTCAATGTCAAGACACAAGGAAAGATGCAGCACATTCCTAGAATTCTTCAGACCTCGGGCAGACAACCTGTGTCCCAGGTGAGAGGTGACAAATTAAAAGTACAAGCCTAACATGGAAATAAAGAAATAAAAAAAAATTATTTAGCAGTTACAGGTTAGTCGGCTGAGGAGCTTCCTTGCCTGTTTGTCTGTCTGTCCCTCTGTCTCTCTGTCCATTTGTCTATTCATCCATCTGTCTGTCCATTTGTCTGTTCATGTGTCAGTCTGTCTTTTACCTGGCTGAGCAGCCTGTCTGTCAGTAGACTGGGTTGTCTGTCTTTCTTTTATCTGTGTTTATCTTTTTGTATGTTTCTCTCTACTTGTCTGTCTGTCTGTGCATCATTCTGTGTGCCTGTCCATTTGTCTATCCATCTATCTGTCTGTCGGTCTTTCAGCTGGCCAAGCAGTCTGTCTGTCAGTAGGCTGGGTTGTCTCTCTGTCTTTCATCTGTGTTTATCTGTTTATATGTTTCTGTCTACTTGTCTGTCTGCTTGTCTGTCTGTCTGTCTGTCTCTCCGTCATTCTGTGTGCCTGTCCATTTGTCTATCCATCCATCCATCTGTTTGTCTGTCTGTCTGTCTTTCAGCTGGCCAAGCAGTCTGTCTGTCAGTAGGCTGGGTTGTCTCTCCGTCTTTTATCTGTGTTGATCTGTTTGCATGTTTCTGTCTACTTGTCTGTCCATTCACAGGAGGCATTGAATAGATGGAGGCAGCGTGGCCGAGTGGTTAGAGCACTGGATTTGAAATCCGTAGGTCCCGGGTTCAAATCCCATTCTGACCGCTAGCTGATGTTGTTCTCGGTAGCCCCAAGTTCAACTTCTGGACTACGCTTGTAAAATAGCCAACTGGTCTGCCTCCCGCCAGTTGGGATTCTTAACCTAGTTATGTTTATTTGAATATTTATTTATCATTGTTTGAACATTTACATTGGTCCTGAAAAGCCCCAATGGGGAGTGGCCAATTATGTATACATTTTCTTTTTTCATTTTCAATAGATGTCTACATGTTAATCATTAATTGCCTTGAATATTGTCTACCTTGAATTATTGTTAAGTATGAGTCTGTTCATCGTATTTTGTTTTATTTTGCATTTTCTGAATTTGCTTTATTACTTAGAGCATCAAGGTTTCTGTGCCAATCAAGCAGGAAACAAGTAAAGGGGTGAAACGCCCACATTCTTCAGAGACTGCAGATGTACCAAAAGCTGCTTCTAGGTGAGTCAATGCAAAGTACTGGCTAAAATATTGACTAAATGTTGGAAAGCATTTCAGTAAGTAAGTCACTGGAAGTCAAGTTTATTGTGTATATACACTTAGCTTTTTTGAGAAAACTCATCAGCTAGTTTGCAGGTATAACACAGGAAGTAAAAGTAAAAGAACTAAAATTGAGAAAATACCTTCAACAAGTAACTAAGAAGATGTAAGTTTAAAATTTAAGATTTAAATCTATTTACATAGGACTAGGTATAACTTATTCATAAAATGAAATTAAGCTAAGACTAATTAATAATACAAGATATAAAGTTTTACGATTTCAAGTGCTTTTCATGTGCAATATGTACAGTGTACAGTGTAAGTGCAGCTTGAACAGTTTTCTTAAGTATGAGCTTATCACAAAAAAAAAGATGTAAAAGCATACAACACAGGAAAGCATGCGTAATCCAAGGCACAATTGGTTTAGATTTTATCCCTGATTGGATGCAGATGCAGTAAATTTAATTGGTTAGTATGATTGCAACACATCCATCACTTTTAAGGCCTGGTATATTTGTTATTCCTGTTTGAATGCTGAAATCATTTACATTCACATGTGAAATGAACTTAAGATTATTTCAGAAACCTAATTTTTCATGAGCTTGTTTGTTAAAGGGGCTATGTTGCAGGGTATGTAATATATACTGAGTTACCTAAAAATCTGTGCAAAACCTCCAAGTGAAAAGCAAGGAGCACTAAAGAAGTAGCATGGTTGTCACAAAGTTTTGGAGAAATTTATATAACATGAAAGACCATGTTTGATCACATTTCCAAACACCAGAAAGAGAGTTGAAAATACGACGTGCAGAGGAGTATTTTGATGAACTTTGAGGTGTTTGGAAATGTGGTCAAACACTGTCTTGAGTGTTTGATATATCTTCTCAATCGAAACCAAAAGTAAGGAGAAAATGGAGAAATAAAATCGCAAAAAATCTGTGCTAATTAAGATCAGATGTCGGAACACTGTCACGGTCATGATTTCCTTTGTTTAAACTTGATGAATTATTAATAAGCTTGAGAAGTGCGTGGCTCTAGTCTTATAGTTGGAATAGTTAGCTGATTTTGCCATCTTTCTCTAAAGAGTTTGATTAATAGCCCTAGATTTCTTCATTCATCATCTGTAAATATTTCCTCTTCTCATATTCACATGTAGGTTAAAACAAGGCCTTACACAAGATCAACAGGCTGTGCTTCGTCCTGACATAAAATCATCTTTTACCTCTCGTGAGGATGTCATTAAGAGGCTTACACCTTATCATGTGTGTTATGACCCTAGCCCAACTCCTGCTGACGTTCAAAAAGGTTAGTGTTTACAACTGGCATGTTGCTAAAGAAAAACTGCACATTACTTTTTTTAGGCAGTCAGGTTGATGGGTAGACATCGTTAAAATTTAACTTTTGTGCTCCAGTGATTTTTTTCTAAGAATTAGTAGCTTTAAGTATCATTGAGACTCGCTTACACTTATCAACAGTGTCTTTATACTTACAATTTTCATTGTACACTTCCAGCTGATAGTCTCTACAGCTCTGTGTCATCCCAACTTGTGAAACGTAGCCAAAAAATGATGGAAAAGTATCGACAACTTTTGTTTGATGAGAGTATGGTAAGTGGTGCTCTACTTACATTTATGTCCCTTAGAGCAGTTTTCGATTGAGTGTTGTAAGTAATTAGACAATTACTTTGGTTTTGGTTTTGGTTTTACTGTGGTTTGAGATTAGCTGAGTAGTCTAATTGGTAAGTAATTGGTTTGGTTTTGGTTTTGGTTTTGGTTAAAGTTTTGATCACTGATGTTTTGTAGAGGGAACATCCATCAGCAGAAATGGTTATGCTATATAGAGTGTTCTTGACTAATGAACGTGCTGCACTGGCTGAAGAAAAAAAACTGGCGAAAGGTATGCTTTGTCTTTGCATAGATCTGTATAACACTTGTTACATATAAGTAATGGAAAACCATTTTTTTGGCAGATTGGGAGAACAAGAAATGTTATGGGGCGAGTGTTTCCACAGCTTTTCAAGTTCTCACAAATTTTCACAAATGAATACAAAGTTAGTAGAGCACTGCACCAGTATTGCAGAGGTCATGGGTTTGAATCCCATTCAAGCCTGAATTTTTTTTCAGGCTTAATTTCACAACTGCTTAAGTTGTGTGTTTAACTGTGATTATCAATCAAGTCTTCATTTTGAATACTGTTTGAAACATCCACTTTAATTTATTTTCTCTACTGTAAGTGACCTGTCAATTAAATTCTCAAGCATTCTCAAGAACTTAATGTCAAACCTTGTAAAAATGCTTAAAGTGTGAGTTATTTTGTTTTGAGCTGACATGAAATGTCCCTCTTCTGTAAGATAGGGAGAACTTCAAATTGAATTTTCTCCCATGGGGTCACCTTGAGAGTTAAGGTCTTGATAAGGTGTTCTTAACTCTATTCAAAATGTTACCTGTTAGGAGGTTTTCTTGGTAAGTTTATTTTTTGCCTTTTGTGCTTGAATGTTCATTGGAAACTTTCTCAACATCAATTAAATGTCATATGGTATAACCCTTTGTTAGATAGACAATTTAAATAAAACTTTCTCCAGAAGCCCATTTCTCAAAAGCCCCAAAAACTTTTTGGGCCCAGAAAGCCATAGCAAGATCTCGAACTTTACGATTACAGACCTGTTATATACACATATTCTTAATATGAACAGAGGTTCATACAAGAAGTTTCAGGCGTATACACTTCTCTGTTTTCAGATACAGATGACCTAAAAATGGCTTTACGGGCCTGAAAAGTTTCTGGGGCTTTCGAGAAACGGGCCCCAGGACCCAAGTTGTGATTTTTTTTTCACATCAGCAGACTCTCGGCACCAGTTCATAAACTGTTGTCTTTACCACTTGAAAATATAATTTCCTATCTTTGCACTGTCATGTAACATCCTCTATGTAGTAAAATAACTCCATAAGAAAAGTAAATATTTGATCTCTTTGCACAAGTTCCAAGTTAAGATGTCATTTTATTTTCAGAAAATCCTACGGAGCTTTTGAATGCCATCAAAAAGGGAAACAAACTTGAAGAGACCTCAAATAGTATTAAACCACTGGACACTCCTATGGAGGATTCACCTTCTGTAAAGGACACATCTTCTTTAGTGACGTCAACCACTGAGAATGACTTTGTCAGTAGTATGAAAAATACTGTGTCAGAAGCTTCTTCCAAAATTTCTTCTCTATTAAACATAGATATGTCACAGCCATCAAGAAACTCTTTGTCACCCACGACTGAAATTTCTTCCTCAACCTCACATCTTTCAACAAGAACACATTCGTCAACTACTTCTAGTTCTGTCAACAACCACGTGTCTAGTTTCTCGTCAAAAGGACTTTATAGCAAACAGACTTCCCAACTCAAAGAGCAGACTGAGGAGAATCACAAGTTGTCGACAGAGTCACCTGTTGATATGCCGATGGATACAGAGTCTGAAAAAGAAGACGTTACTGCTACTTTGGCTCTACTCAATTCAATGGCATCTGAACTGGATGAAGTTTTGGATGTAGAGGGAACACTTTGAGAGCAGATAAATTATTTAGGCAACTCACTATGAATACAGAATGAAACACACCCCTTGGGTAGTTAGTTAATTCATACTTAATGTAAGATCATTAACTTGGTTGGTAATCATTTTATTGGTGATGAGATAAGTTAACCACCAAGACTTTTCAAATTACTTTAAATGCTCATGGTTAAGTGGCACTTCTAGGTGGGCTGCAGCCTCAAGAAAGATGAGACAGACGTTGAGGTTCAGAAATGTTTTAATGGTATAACAAACAATTAAGATTTAAAAACACTGAATGCTTTGGAAGCTGTTGTATGTTTATTTCTTGAAAAATGATTGCTAATAACTGACCTGGTTGTAAGCCACACCATATAGTTATATTCCAACTTTTGAACAATAAGATGCTGTCTGCATGTGGGTAATTAATAGTAATTCCCTCCCAGCAATGTTCACAGGCATTTCAAGCATTCAATGCAAGTTGGCTGTTCTCCATACAGACAATGAAGATCACAGGAAATTGACAATACACCTTTTTACCAATACGGCAGCCATTTTGAATTCCATTGTTTCAAATAGCTACTATGGGATGCTTGGGGGCAAATTAGTATGTATTTGCCTCCTAAGCATGATAGCTATATAAAACAATGGAATTCAAAAAATGGCTGCTGCAGTGATAGAACACTGTAATTTACTTTTTACATTGAGCACAGATCATCAAGCTAAATGTTGATACTGTCACCAGTCACTGATAAAACTCTTGCACACCTTGGAGTGGATTTGAAATGACAAGTATTATTTAAATTTTAAGAACAGTGATAATAATTTTTTCAGAACCAGAGTCAACTGCCAACAGGGTGACAGATTTCACTGTAATGTCTGGTAAGATTATTTTTGGATCTTGAGAATTGCAAATTTCTTTTGCAAAAAAGCATCCCTCTAGACTGCTGTAAAAAGGCCATGGCCGGTTATTTATCATTAATGGCCACCTAACGTAGCTTTAAAATGCTTGGATCTGACATTGTCTGGCTTTGTGAGCAGTATCCTTTGCAGTACGTATTGCGCAAAATGTCAGCTGTTTTTGGGCTGTTGGTGGTTATCTTATCTTGTCAACCATTTGTTGGTAACAGGAAAGTCTGTTTGCTAACCCTTTGAGTTAATGCAGTAGTTCTTTTTCAGACTAACAAGTCGACAATCTTTGACAACTGGGTCTCTTTTCACTATAAGAACCCTGCAGGACGTTTCACTTAAACGCACACGAAAATACATGTACTACAAATAGTTCCACTTAGCTGGGAAGTTGCTAAGAGATAAGAGAAAAGCATTCATACAATGGCTTTGAAAACTTGTCACAGTTTTCACATTCGTTATTTATTCAGTCACAAAGAGTTCCTATAGATTGCTTCTCTCTTCTCACCAAGGTGTTGCTTCAGAAAATATCCATACTCCCCAGCTGAAGGTGTTTTGGTTTGACCCCCTACCCCCCCCCCTCTGGAAATTCCAGTCAAGCTTCATAGTTTCCTTTACAAATTTAGATGCTCTAGCTCTCCTCTTGCCCCCCCCCCCCCCCCCCCCCCCTGCCAAAACCTAGAGTCAGACTGGAGAAGACATGTATGTAAGTTGTCCGGTTCGTGCGTGCTGGAATACACCCCAGCTGCCCGTAACC
>Ga0126338_10001540_pt1 | contig 15046 bp, 9 predicted proteins | sample OrbCmetagenome_2_FD_92529 | JGI IMG/M metagenome (GOLD analysis project Ga0126338, IMG submission 92529) | Coral microbial communities from Petempiche,Puerto Morelos, Mexico - Orbicella C C metagenome | ecosystem: Host-associated > Invertebrates > Cnidaria > Coral | place: Petempiche,Puerto...
ATTTTCTCGCGAAAACCAAGAAACGGACAGGAATAACTATCTAATCTCGACTTTACTTATGTTAGGCTTTCTAAAAAAAGTGTTACAAAACATGACAGTTTTTGACTTCAGTTCTCCTTTAACTGAGAGGTCAAGAGTCTTGCCTTTAGATTACTGTTTATTACAGTGACTGTGCTCACACTCCAAGATCTTCATCAAGTCTACATGTCTGACACCAACTGTATGTACAGTACACAAGCTCAAATGGCAATGAGAAGATAGAAACTTAAGATCTATAACAGATCATCACCTGTGGACATCTACAGCCAAGAGGATCACGAGCATCTAACACTTCCAGAACAACATCTGCAGCATCAACAACCTGATAAGAACAGAGAAACAACAATACTGTAATTCCCATTGGCTTAGACAATAGACTGCAGTGATTCTAACTACTGAATTGAAATTATTAATATCAACAGAAATGACAGGAGATTGTGGTGCAGTAGTGTTCACACAACACTTAGTAACCAAACAATTTCTATACTTAAACAAGTAGGGTTCTCCCGCGAATTCGAAGTACAGGGAGAATAACTTTGAGTAGGCGGAGCACAATGCCAATAAAAAGATGTGGGGTGGTTTTATCAGAGCCATGTGGAAGAGGGAGGACCAACCACTACCTTTTATTGGGGAGTCCAGGAGCCTCCCCGGGAAATTTTTGAAATTGGGGTTCTAAAAAGTGTATTTCAGTGTATTTTAAGCAATCATGGTTTTAAGTTCATTTGTTAAAGAAAAGCAATTTCACTGAGAGAAACATACATGTAATGTATTGTGCTAGTTGAACAGTTTAATCATTGTCATCCATATCAAATTTGAAAAAAAATATCAAAAACGTCAAAAACGTTCTCATTTTGTGGTCAACCACATATGTAAAACAGATGAGAAACCCAACTGAGAAAAGAGTTTGCTGGCATTGAAGGTACTAGATTGAGGTTTGACATTTATTTTGTTAAAAGACAAGTTTTGAGTGGCTTTAACACAGTGCTAGGCGTGAAATTCAGTGAACGTGATGAAGCTTGTGACTGGTAACCGTTGCAAGCGCAAGCCTGTAATACTTTGCGAAGTTGCCCGCGGATTTAAGCTCAGAATTTTTTCTGATTAAGTGAGTGGACTATCATTGACTTTTTGAACCTTTGCAATAGTTTGGGTTTTTCATTCATGATTTCACAAGTGATAAAATTAATACAATCAAACTTAAACTTGACACATTTTGCAAATGTTTCGCTTTATAATAAAGCCTTGAAATAGTGCATGTATTTATTCGTACTTTCCTGCTCAATAAGCTCGCCAATTTTATACCTCACTTTCAATATTTACACAAACATCTTACAGCTGCCGAGTTTAAAGAATGTGTAAGATCTTGCAAAGTTTGTTGCTATTGTTGAAAGAAATCTTTTATTTATTTCTTTTTTTCAAATACATTGCAGTTATTTGTTCTCGAAAATCGTTCATGTGCAAGCCAAGCACTGGGTTGCATGTCGTTGTGTTTAAAGAACTAAGTAAATTACACGTACATTCACTGGAGATAAAAATAATAACTAATTTTAATTATATTTTTGAAAGAAAACATTTTATGACCTTCATTTGTGCCATCTCTAATTTCTTTTCAATTTGTCCCAGGTACTGAACAGTGAATGCTGGGTTTTTCACTTCATTTTCAGAGGAAAAACTGAGCTTTACTTAACCTCGGCTGTCAAATATTTCAGTGCTGCTGTCATGGCTCAGTGCCCACATCACGTTTTTGGTGGCAATTATGGAGCTTACAGAAAACTCTGAACAAGAAGCTTAATATAAAGGAGAAATATAAATTCAATTTATATTACAATACCAGTACATTAAATATGCAAAATTTGTGGTCCCATTTGCTTGTGCAAAGCTGTACAAGCACAAATTTTGTGAACAACTCTTTTGCAGTAAATTTATTTATTTACGCTTTATTCTTAATGGTAATTTTGCAGACATCACATTATTCATATAGCTCAAAGTTGTCACTTAATGGCTCTTATTATCGGAAGATTTCAGTGATTGTACTTGGATGGTTGTTTAATTATAGATACATGACGATCCTTCTTCTCCTTCATTTTGATTGTTCTCTATGTTTTTTTCATCAAAAATTGTTAAGGGTAAACTTATATCTTTAAATACGAGAGGCATCAGCAACTTTCGAAAAAGACAGATGATATTTACTTGGCTTAGAAAACAAAACCGCATATTGTTTTCCTGCAGGAAACACATTCCACTCAAGGGAATGAAGTTACGTGGAAAAGAGAATGGGGTGCTACATTGTTTTGCTCTCGTGGGGCTAAACATGCGAGAGGGGTGGCAATTCTAATCAGGAATAATTTTGATTGTACAGTTGAAAATCCATTGTTGACTCTAATGGTAGATTTATTACGCTTAAAGTTCTTCTAAGTGGAGAACCTGCTTGTCTAGTTAATGTTTACGCTCCAAATCGGGATAATGAATTGGTTACCTTTTATTGGTCACTTTTGCAAACCATTGTGAAAAACAATTTGGACGAAATTGAAAATATCATTGTTGGAGGAGACTTCAACTGTCCTTTAAAACCAGTCATTGACAAAAGAGGTGGCAGGAAATGACGGTCTACCTATAGATTTCTATAAGACTTTCTGGAATTTCTTGGGGGATCCTTTAGTTGAATGCTTCAATGCATCTTCTGTACAAGGAGAAATGAGCCCTTCACAAAGACAGGCTGTAATCACATTAATTAAGAAAAAGGACCAAGATTGTTGTGATCTTCAAAACTGGAGGCCAATTTCCCTTTTGAATGTCGATACAAAGATAACCTCAAAAGTTATTGCAGAAAGAATGAAAAGTCTATTACCTAAATTAATACATTATAATCAGTCAGGATATATCCCGGGCAGAAACATCAGTGAGAATATACGCTTAATTCTTGGTATAATGGACTATACAAGCGCTAAGAAATTACCTGGAATTTTACTTTTTATTGACTTTGAGAAAGCATTCGACAGTTTGGAATGGACTTTTCTAGAAAAATGTTTGAATGAATTCGGTTTTGGGCCAGATTTTATAAGATGGATAAATATTTTCTATAAAGATATTCAAAGTTGTATTATAAACAATGGCCTTTGCTCTCACTACCTTAGGATAGAGCGTGGAGTTAGGCAGGGGGACCCTTTTCTACCTACCTTTTTGTCTTTGCTGTTGAAATCCTAGTGATTGCTATATGAAACCAAGACGATATTAAAGGAATAAAAATAAACAATTTAGAAACTAAACTGCTGCAGTTCGCTGGTGACACAACCGTTGTTTTATCAGATTTAGATTGCACACAAGCTTAGTTTGTATTGCTTGATTGTTTTGAGTAAGTTTCTGGACTAAAACTTAACGTTGTGCAAACAGAAGCAATGTGGATCGGCTCCCTCCAGAACTGTGAAAATGAACCACTTGGAGACAAATGGAAAACTTGCGTTAAGTTTTTAGGAATTTCATTATATATGATGAACAGATACCGGTGGAGAAACATTTTAAGCAAAGGCTGAAAAAAATCAGAAATGCAATAAATTTATCAAAGTCAAGGGGTTTGTCAATTCATGGCAAGGTCAATATTATAAAAGCAATTCTTCTTCCAAAACTAATATACCCGAGCTCGGTGATAAGCACTCTGTCTGAAGTTATAAAAGAATTTATCAATTTACTTGTTCATTTTTTATGGAATGGGAAAGATAAAGTTATTCGAAGTTCAACGTATGCACCCTATGAGCAAGGTGGCCTCAAAGTGATAGATTATGAAACCATGATAAAAGCGTTGAGGTTGAGCTGGCTAATGCAAATAACGGATGAGGACTCGTCAGGTTTCTGGAAGTCTTACCTTAACTATCTTTTGGATAACAAAGAAATCAAAATCAATGGTTAAAGTGTTTTTTAATAAGCATTATTTTAATATGATTACTAAATATACAAATGATCTGCTCTTTGACAAGTCAAATATCGAGTCTTTTAATGTTCTCAGAGGTGACAGGCCTAAGGCAATCTATTCCTTTTAAGTTGTGTGCCAACATACCAAATTTTAGGGTGATTCTTGATTTGGAAAGTCTTAAATGTCATGACTATTATTGTTTTCTTATAAAACAAAAATTGGAAAAGCCAAGTAAATGAGTTAAGCTAAAGAGCGAATTTAGCCTAGATGACAAGCAAGTTTCGAGGCATTTCTTTTGCCAGTGAATGTTGCTAACGAACCATATCTACGCTCCTTTCAGTACAAAGTGTTGAATTCTGTTCTGTTTACCTATGACCGCCTGTGTAAAATAGGATACGTTTCTGATCCCAACTGCACATTCTGTCATCAGCTAACAGAAACCATATCCCATATTTTGTTTGGTTGTTCTTTTTCAAATTCTTTTTGGCATGAGGTTAATGAAAAACTTTTGAGTAAAATCAAGAGTTGCAGAAGCCTCTTGCTTACATATTGTGATTTTATTGTTGGGTCTTTTGAGGAGGAGATGGATCTATTTAACTACATAGTAATTTTAGGAAAATCTTTCTTGTGGACTTGTCGATGTAAAGAAACATTACCTTTCTTGAATCACTTTTGAAGAATCTTGGTAATTAAATATGAAACTAAAAAACATATATATTTCAAATTGAATAAAACGAATTTGTTTAAAGAAAAGTGGAAGATTTTTGAGGAAACAATTTTATCTAATAATTAAAGTCAGAAAACGCTACTATTAAGGAAAATTGTTAAGTTAAATAAGTATGTAGAAAAGAATTGACATTATCTATTTTCATAATTAATTCAATATGGTGTCATTATTAACTTTTGTAACCAAACTTTATTCATTCTTCTGTACATTAATTGTTGAAAAAAGAATTGTACTTGTTGTAATTGTGGAAATAAATAAATTAAAAACAAAGCCAAAAAAAAGTGTGCAAAATTTCATATTCCATTAGTTTTTAATGACACAATGCACAATAGTACAATTTATTTATTTAGCCTGTTGTATATACACGAAGGCCCTTGCGACACTCCAACTTTGTTATTATAGGTCTTAGCTAAAGTTTAGTCTTAAGGATGTTTACGCTAATTATTGTTTCTGTGCATCCTTACGGTGCACACAAATTCACTCACCTCGTCGTGCATGAGAGTGCGCGCTAAGTAATAAAATGAACAATGATAGTGCAAATGGCCATTGCTACAGCTTTGCCTGGCTTTTACGATCTTGGACCTTCAGTGACCCCTACTTTTCTTTCCAGAAACAGATTTTATTTACAATTATCTCCATTTTGTCCAAAAATGAACAAAAAATCAATGTGGGAAGGTAAAAAAAAAATCAAGATTTCTGTCCACGAGACATTGATTCCTACCATCTTGAGGCTGCAAGACGCGTGAAACTATGGTCGCTAAATGTGAACTTGCTCTTTAAGGAACCTCACCAATTGATTAAATTCACTTAATAGGTCTACTTAAATAATATTTGGAAGAGAACATTTCACTTCAAAGATCTAATTGCAACATTTTGGGGCTTATAAACACTGTGGCCTTATTCGCTAACGAAGCCCGATTTTTTCAGATTTAGGGTGTTCCTCCAGGCATGTTCCCTCCAAAATGAAGTCGGTGACCCCCACTTTTTTTAAATTTCTGACATAACTAACTCATAATCTTACAGTGGTAAAAGTCTCAGTTTTACTTACTTTATATTGTGAAGCACATTTGAACATTTTATGGAATTTACCCTATATATAATATTTTGTATTATTACTATTATTATTATTATTATTATTATTATTATTATTATTATTATGTTGGAAAATGTTTGCGCGAACGTCCTTAAGCTGAAAAGACATACAACAGTTACTTAAAAACCTGATTAATCATAGCTGCATTAATTCAATTGTTATGAACAGAGGGCAAGATGAATGTGCAGCTGAGCAAAGAGTACAAATACATGTATACTTGTGTACAACTGAAATCATCAAAACACAGCATTTACCTTCTTAAATTCTCTATAATATGCCTTGAGGGATCCCTCTGTAATGAACAAGAAAAGACGTTAGTACAAGGACAACAATTTGATGTACACATGGCTTAATGTATAGGTGACTTAATGTACTAGGCAGGATTCCACTCACCTAATCTTCCCCCAGAATAATCATCTGACAGAGAATTTTCTTTGATAGCTTCCTAAGAAATTAATTGAAAGGTTCTTATCACAAAGTGAAATCAAAATCAAACATTCCTGCAATGTCAATCAAGAAAAAAAACAGCGATGAAAATAATTTTCGTGAAATGCATGTAACTGTCTTACTGTAGGAGCGACTGAATTTCAAGTTAAGGTTACAACATTATAAAGTTTATATTTTGTGCAATATGCAAAACTGTTCCTAACAATGACCGTAGACCTTTCAAATCATACAATCACAATACAAACTACTGAACTTAAGTCATTTTGAAGTCAAAACTATTTCCCTTGGATCATGTGCATGTATACATTGTAGGTTAACTGAATCATTTATGTGTGCTATCAGGTATTTCAAGTTTCTCAGTTATTTCAAATTCCTAGATGTGCAGATACATACTCCGTAGACTGTTTTTTGTAACTGTAGTGTAATTTTAATTGTTGAAATTGTTTGAGCAAATTAAAAAAAAAAGAAACACTCCTACAATCCCAGACAAAAAAGTTGGGACACGAGGTAAGTTCTCCTCTCCCCCCACTTACAATGTTGATAACGAAGTGATTTTTTTTCCCTTTTTATTAGTTCAAATTCCATTGATAACGTAACAGGATTAAAAACATAACATATTAAGAAAATGTCAGCGAAAACACAGGTATGGTCGTTTCATCACACTTATATCTTGTCTAGCAACCAATAAAATTAATCTTGTGTTGTAACCGAGTTTTTATAGTAGCTACATGTATATTATTATTTATTGCCATGTGTTTTCATGTTAAATGCTGACTTATTTTGAGCTCCTGCCACTCATCTTTTCAAACATTTTTCTTTTCCCCAGAGAGTTCGAAAGAGTGGGATTCAGCTGTACAATTACCTTTCGCTCAAATTCCTTTCCTCTCTTTAGTGCATCCTTTTGCAGACTCTCCAAGTTCCTTTTTTTATTTACTTCTTTTAATCTGCTCTGCTTTCTTCTTTCATTTGCCTCTTCTTGCTAAGATGGATCATGATATAAAATTGTAATTAAAAATACTGTGACATTTTTTTTACTATAAAAGCTTTAGAGCAGTACCATACTTCAAAAGGTAACTGTCAATCCACATAGAGCATACAATCCTGTTGGAAACATTTTGAATGCAATCTGAGAACTTGCTTGAATCTCTAAATGTCTTTGCTTCCTCAAATCTAAGACAAACACAGAGCAAAGTCGAAAGGGTTTTTTTTTCACAACTTCGAGGAAGTCAGAGAATTTTATACCCTTTTAAAAATCACTTGTCATTATATGAATGTACCATTACCCTTAACTGGTATGCACCATCCAGCACCCGCTCATGCTCCCCTTGCTGTCTTCAGATGTGCAAATCTTTACAAAACCCTCCCACAGCTCCCAAATGTCATCGCAGAATCTCACTAAAATGCTTACGACCTTAGCTTGCAACATTTTGTTTTCGTTTGGAGATCAGACAATTTCAAACATGCAAGAAAAAAACTGTTTGTCCTGTTTTGTGGAAGCAAAGAAAATTAGAAACTCAAGTGAATTTTCAAATAATGCATTCAAAATGATTGCACTAAGAGCTTCCTCCCTTGTCACATTATATAAACCAGAAACAATTTTGCACAGCATGAAAAGACAGAGGCACGAGTTTAATGCTATATAGTGTTTTGCAGAACATGTAAATTGATTGTAGGTAACAGTTTTCCCTGTAAGTTCTCCATTTTCCCTTTAATAAGTTTTCCTTTTTAACTTCAAGAAAAGTTTCTGTTAGGACATTCCTATTAGTTGATGAAAATTCTACATGTTTTCTTTGTACATGGTGCAAAATGACCTGATTAAGCATGAATTGAGATTTAATTCATGTTTTGTGGCACAAGCAATAACTTCCCTGGTTGTAGAGTGTCTTTAATAATGTTAAAAATTATCATGATCAATTGACCAAACATAACTTTGACTTGACTATTGATTAGAAAAAATTAATAGCTATATAGATGTACTGGTAATAAATATATCTCTACTTTTGGGGAGGGGGGGGGGAGCAGGTTGGCTTGTTATTTTCAGGATTTAATGTTGGCCATAATTTTTTAACCTCATTTTCAAGCGAGGGCGAGTGCACTTGGGGGCTCAGTACTTTAGGAATGCTACAGTATTTCAGTATTATTCTATACCATCTTCAGACCATACTACATACATAGCACACGGATTTTAAATTCCTTAAAGTAGCAATTGTGAGTGCATTGTGCCGCCCACAGACACAATCCATAGATAATATAGGGAAAGGGTTAGGAAGGCCATTAAACATCAAAGAAGCAAACAAACAGGCTAAGATTTATATTGAAAGGTCCCTGACCCTGCAAATATTTTGTTTATGTTCATTGACTTTACGCATGAATAACATTATTGCAATGCTTCTATTGGTTAGTTGTATGAGCACACATAACCACCTTTTGCATTTTGCCAGGTTTTTGGCAGGTAAAGGTAAAGTCTGCATATGAGCCAAGTGGCCCACCAGGCTGGAGCTTATCATGGTTTCCATAGCATGAAGTGACTAGGACTATTTCTAATCCCCCCTGGACGGGATGCTAGTCCACTGTAGGGTTACCCCCAGCATTAAGTTCGCCGGTACCCATTTATGCACCTGGGTGGAGAGAGGCACTGTGAGAGTAAAGTGTCTTACCCAACAACACAACACAATGTCCCTGGCCAGGGCTCGAACCCAGTCCGCTCAATCCAGAGACAAGCGCACTAACCATGAGGCCATCACGTAGGGTCAACCCCCATAACACGCAACAAAAACAGACAACAAAGAACTTTGCCAGGTTTCATAACCATTCCCTCAATTAACTATGCACAATCCAATTATTCAGATTAACCTTTATCCTTCATGTACTGACATTATCAACAGGTACACAATGTATAATGGGTTTAGTACAATTATACTTTCATGTCATGATCAATGTTGTAAATTATCTTTTTTAACTTCATATTTTTGACACAACAAAAACAAGCTTTTAACAAAACTAGTAAGATTTTCTAAGCAGTTTTGAACTTGTGCACTTTCAAGAGTGAAAAAATTTGAAACAGTAAAATTGCTGACTTTGATTTAATCAATGCAACCAAATTTAATTTTTGCCCAGACAAATTTCTTTATGGATTTTTGTCTGATAGAATTCTTATTCCCATAATGATGATGTAATCTGAGTACAGTGGAACCTCTACTAGGGGACACCTCCCACAGGTGGACAACTCCCAATAGCAGACACTTAAGTAATGGTCCCAGCCACATTTGCACACTCCATTTTTGACCTCCTTAAAGCAGACAGCTCTCTTAAATGGACACTTTTTCTGGTCCCCAAGGTGTCTGCTTATGGGAGGTTGGACTGTAGATTACAATTTCCTGCATTACCAGATGGGTGCTCAAGTTTGTCTAGGAAAGCCTTCTTACTAAGCATAACTAACTAAATACAAAGAATTACTTTTTGATGCAATTATTTTATGCTATAAAGCATAACTGTTAGTAACAAAGGTGAAATGATGAAAATGAAAAAAAAATTCTCTTTGTTATGTTAGTGGACAGTGGTTGTCAGCATGTGCATATCAACTTTGTTCCCAGCTTTGATTATTGTTAAATAAATCTTCATGAACTTATATGAACATGTAAGCCAAACTATTATTATATTAATATGTATTTGCTAATAGTTTCCTCATTTAAAACTCTGAAATGTCCACAGCCTTGTGAAATGAGCATACATGTGCATAAGTATACATACCCTTCTTTTCTTTTCCTCTGCCTGTTTAAGTATATCCTCTTTAAAAGGGAAAAGATTAGGAATCCCTGGATCTTTCTTCTGTTCTGAAATAATATCATCAAGATGCAGTTTGTGTCACAGTCAAACCTCAATTATCCAGACTCGTTGGGACTAGACGAAACAGTCCGGATAATCGAGGGACCGGATAATCGAAAATATGAATATTAATGAAGAACAAAACTGTTTAAATAAAGTAACATTTAATCGTGAAACAACACTTTTACAAATCGTTTGGAAAACAAAATGGTCTACTGTATAACTTGAACCACTCAACTCTGAGCTAATCAGAACTCATTCAAGAGTTCTTCATTAGTTACAACGCGTGTGAGCGCTGCTTTTGCTCTTCAAAAGCAAAACAAACTTGCTTTTGACTGCACTTTTCAATGCTATAGTTTTAAAAAGAATATTGCTACGGATCTTGATCATGACTAATAAATATTCATGACAAAATTGGGACTAGAGAAAAAGTACGGATAATTGAGAAATCCAGATAATCAAGGTACGGATAATCGAGGTCCGACTGTAAAAGATTATCGTAAGTGAAAAACGTTTTTAAGGTTAAACTAACTATGGCTTCTTATATATTTAAAAATGTTCAAGAAAGAATTCTTCCTAAAGGAGCATAAACTACATGTATAGGCTTGCTTTGTTTTAGGTGACAAACCATTCAACAAGGTAGCTCCTCAGTAGGCAAAGTTCTTTTCTGAGTGCTTCTCATTTGGTCTTGGAATAAAAAGGTTATTATGTCTAGATTCCCAGAGATTATATATGTAGCTGGCGTTTGGAAAGATGAATTTTTCTGAAACGTGTTTGGGGACCTGTTTAATCATAGTCTTGTACATAACTTATCTCGCGCATCACTTAAGCTTGATCAGTTAAGATCACAAAGAATCTGAGAAAATCTAACATCCCAGACAGATCACGCAAGAGGCCCTATTTTGGAACCTTTCTAGCTTGAGACTGAGGAATTAACCAATAAATTTACCAATACATCCCCACGCAGCACTACAATAATCAAAGAGTGGTAGACTGAGAGATATATAAATTGATGTCAAGATATTTTAGGGAAGTATTGGTTTCAGTCTTCTAAAGGCAACAAAAACTTTTTCCACCTCAATTAAATGGCTTTCGAGATAAGGGAGTCCCAGGAGAGGGGTTCACCTAGATGGCCTCCGAGGCATTTATAATATTCATGACCAGGTTCTGCTTTGATGTCAATCAAGACTAATGACAAGTTGATTGAGAAGCAGTGATATTTTAAGTCAGGTCCAGATGAACACACATTTTGTCTTGACAATGTTAAAGTGAAGACAATTAGCATGTAGCCATTGTTTGAAAGCGATTAAGTCATGACTTAATGCTGAAGAGAGCACTTCATGATTTGTTACATGAAGCAGAAAAGTGAGATCTACATCATCAGTATACATTCAAGCAACTGAGAGAAGATTGCAGTTAAGTTAGTCATTAATAGCTAATAGAAAAACAGGGAACCAAGTACCTTGGGGTACTCCACAGTGCAAAGCACAGGATTCTGACTTAACATTGTTTAGCAACATAACCTGCATTCTCTGAGAAAGATAGTTTCTGCACAACTATAGAGCGCTATCCTTGAAACCATACAGTTCTCAGAAGGATTTCATGGTCAGTGGTATCAAATGCCTTTTTAAGATCAATCAAAAGAGTAACATTTGTTGAACCATTATTGATGTTAAGATACCAGTTATCCATGGCATCAAGAAGAGCAGTCAGAGTAGAGTGGAGTGGTCTACAACCAGACTGGAACTTAATTGGTAAGAAGATCATAATCACTAAGGGACTATGCCATTATAATTGTCAGGATGCAGGGCTCCAAAATGAGCCTAACATAGAGAAATATTATGTTGTGCCCGATACTTGTATGCCTGGTTAAAAAAAAGCTTTGAATTCTCAAATTATATATTTTTCAAGCAGTTGCTCTACCACCCCAGCCAAACAGATACAAAGTTGGCGTAGTAGCTAACCAGCTTTACCAACTTAATAAAGATAATGATAATGAAGTCAATACCAGACACAACTTGGTCCTACCCATTTTCCCGTGTTTGGCGCAGGTTACAAATGTTTGGTACGTGTGTTCTCATTGCTTTGGTATGGAGTTCATGACACTCAACCAAAACCAACAACTATTACCTATCTGCAAAATTTTAAATTTCCATAAGAATAAAATCATACTTTTTGATTTTCCATTAAGTTTGGCCTCCTTCCTTTGTTTTCGAAGATGTTCCCTAACCTGCAAGGAGAAAAGTGGAAATGTTAACCTGAAGCTTTCAGTGGTCTTCCCGAAGTCAGTCAATGCAAGATCCTTGACCATACGTTCTACTAGGATGTCTATCGAACCATGCTTTCGACCAAAAGACAAGCGAATTTCGAGCAGTAACAGATGTCGAGTAGCAGTATCTCTAAACAATCCAGACTATCGTTACTCGTGTACAATCAAGCTTAAGCTTAACTTTCCAAATAACTATACCAGGACACTTATTCTACGCTTTTAGGGGATCTTTAATATTCCAACAATGCAGAAACCTTTCGCTGTATTTTGTATCGCTTGTGAGCTGTCATCCTCTTGCTCTGTTTTTCTGTAAGAAAGACTTTACATTAGCACCATAAAAATACACTGAGCGGAAGTGAGAAAACCAGAACTTACTTGGTCGAACCATGCTAAATGTTCTGCTCCCTTACCACGTGAAGGTGTTTCGACAATATGGCGGACTAGTTTCCAGTCTTCCAGCGATAACAAGCCCGTGACGTAATGTTAGGGACTCTGAAATTGGTTTAGGTAGCCTGCGTCGCAGACAGTCTAAACCGCCGGTATAGTCCGGAGATTTTGTGACACGTCCGGCTGCAACGCAGGCTAGGATTTAGGGAGTTTGAGAAAACGACGGCGACGTCGTCACGTCGAGGATAACGTCGATTTAAAAAATGAGTTTATATTTTACCTACGAATCTCGTGGTACTATAGAGTCATTTAATTTGTTTATCACTGTCAAAGTTATCACGAAACTGAATCTAGGACACATCGATTAATTCGCAATAAAAATAATTTAAAAAATTAGCCGTCGTGGTTCACGTTCTCCAGACAACGCAGAATTTGGTCATTTCACGTTGTTGAAATGTACCAAGAATTACAACTCACGTGCACAGTCATTGTTCTGCTTATTAAACCTTTTGTTTAGTGACGTTGCCAGTGGCGGATCCAGACCTTGAGTTAAGGGGGAGAAGGGGGGGGGGGGCGGTTTTGTTTTGCTTGCCCTGCCGGCTTTTCTTCCTTCTGTGGTTTCTTCTTTTCTTACCCAAAGTAAGGGGGGACCGGCCCCCCCGGGCCCCTCCCCTAGATCCGCCACTGGTTGCAGTTGCCGTCGCCGTCGTGGTTTTCTTAAACTCCAATATAACTTGGCGGTAACTTTCTGCTAAATTTAATGTAAATGTTCACCCCTATAATCGGAAATCATCCGAAAGAAACTTTTATGACTACAACAAGGCTGACTGGTCATGCTTAAATGAATTGTTTGAACACATTGTACGTTTCTTTTAAATGATGCGAATGAAGTTTGGAGTGCGTGGACCGATTTATCTTTTACCGCCGTTGACGAGTGTCTTCCAAAAAAGAAAAAGAAGCGAAATCGCCGGTTCCCTTGGATTTCAGCTGAGATAATTAAAATAGTACAGAAAAAGAAGCGATTGTACAAAAAAGCTAAGATTAGTAATAATGATGAATCGTGGTCCACTTACAAAAAGGCGAGTAATTTGTTGAAGAAAGAATGCAACAAGGCCCGCTGGGAGTACCTTGATAAATTCGCAAACGATATGAACGACAATAGGCCCTTTGCAGCTGGGGTCACTTGACCAAATTTTTCCTGGAAAATTTTTATTTTTTAATGGGCTATAACTTGAAGAATGCCAGAAATGGAAAGAGCGCATCGAAAAAACCAAATGGCCAAGTTTGAGACCCCTGGCAGTAAAGAGTAAGTTTATATGACCGTTTGAATTTTCGGAAAATTTAGAGAATTTGTATGGAAAATGCTGCTGGAGAGCAAGACCTTGGTCTCCAACAACTTTTTCCATACAATTAAATATTCTTATTCTTTTAAAAATTCAGACCATCATAAAATCTCATTCTTTAATGATGGGGGCCTCAAACTTGGCCATTTTGATTATTTTCGACATGCTTTTTCCATTTCTGGCATTCGTTAAGTTACAGCCCATAATTTTATGAAAAATAAGTCACGTAATGGCGTGGCTGTAAAGGGCCTACAGCGAACACAGGCCTTTTTGGTATTACGTTCAGTCCGGGCGTAAAGGATCAAATGATCTAATTGTTATAAAGCTGGCCAATGGCAATGTGCTAACAAACGAAGGTGACATTGCTGAGTGCATGAATGAATATTCTGCTTCCGTTTTTAAAGCCGAAAACTTTGATAATCTTCCATTATTTGATCAAGTTATCAAAGACAAGGATCTTAGTCTTCTACACTGTTCACCTAAGGATGTTAGCAAGATTCTAAGCGAGTTGAAACCTCGTAAATCTCCTGGCCCGGACAGTATACGTCCCATGATCTTAAAGAAATGCGCTGGATCCTTGGCTCCATCACTTAGGGATGTTTTTAATGCGTCTCTTGTATCAGGCATGTTACCACACAACTGGTAAAAAACGATCGAAAGAACTATCGCCCTGTCTCACTAACATCGGTGGTGTGCAAAGTGTGTGAAATGATAGTAAGACCGCAGCTTGTTCAGTTTCGGATTACAAACGAGGTCTTTATTCCGGAGCAATTTGGCTTCCCGAAAGGGAAATCTTGTCTCTCTCAATTATTATCTTCGTTTCACGATTGGGCCCGCGAGAGAAACAAAGGCTTGACAACTGATGTTATCTTTTTAGACCTTTCAAAAGCGTTTGACTCGGTGCCACCTGAACGCCTTTTGACAAAGATACACGCATATGGTATCCAAGGTCCACTCCTGTCTTGGCTTAGATGTTTTCTCACCAATCGATACCAGCGTGTTGATTGTTCTG
>Ga0126338_10001541_pt1:0-2500 | contig 15041 bp, 9 predicted proteins | sample OrbCmetagenome_2_FD_92529 | JGI IMG/M metagenome (GOLD analysis project Ga0126338, IMG submission 92529) | Coral microbial communities from Petempiche,Puerto Morelos, Mexico - Orbicella C C metagenome | ecosystem: Host-associated > Invertebrates > Cnidaria > Coral | place...
CTCTATCGGGATCAAATCTTCTCACGTACCATTTACCTTTACAACAAGAAATTTGATTGGCTGTTTATAGTAGATCCAATCTGATTGGTGTGACATACATACATCTCTCACTCACTCACTCACTCACTCACTCATCCATTGAACCGTCCATAACATACCCAACGCGCCGACTAAGAGGTATTTTTTTTACAAAAAAATAACTCAAAAATGCATGGCTTAACCCCCATTTTTTTGTTGATTCCAATAGCCCTTGCTAAGATCTACTTTTTCCACAAGGTCCTAATCTGGCACAAAAACCTTTATATTTAGTACACACTGTCCTTAACAGAGATCACTATTTGCTCTTTTAACAACAATGTGCTCAAGAAATGCGCCAATGGCAAAGCCTTTTACATCATGGCCACGATGAGTACCCAGTTTTTTTCCAACATTAATCTAAGAATGTCTGGTAGTTTTTGGATGTTGTTTACTCATTGCAGTGACAAAGTTTCATGATAAATTGGCAAGTTTATGGTGGGTAAACAGCCCCAACAGCAAGATAAGTTCCAAATACGTTGTACCGACATGTATTTGGCACGATTTCTACTGAATTTCGCAGTAGTTTGCATGTTTTTGTGAATTTCGTAGGATTTCGCAGATTGACTTGAAATTCGTAGCTCCACAACTGCGCCAAATATCAGAAGCCCTGGTAAAAGGGAAAAGTCAAGCCAGTTTCACATGTAGCTGCTGTTTATTCCATGCATTCCAAATGTACCTATGTACAGGCTAAATTTGTAACAACTTCTATTTGTATACATGTATACTGATCCATATCTACCCCTCCAATGATAATTGATTACATTACGGGCACTTCTGAGACCATCTCACGGATTCTACAGCCCTACAACATCCATGTAGCCCACAAACCTACAACTATGTTTTGACACCTACTGACGAACATTTAAGACAGGCATGAACCTAACAACAGACAGGGAGCAGTTTACAAGATCAAATGCTCTGACTGCTGGGCTTCCTACATTGGTGAGACTGGCAGAAACCTTAACACCAGACTGACTGAACACAAAAGAGCCACGAGAAATGGTGACGCCAACAATCACATTGCTGTACATCATCAACTGAAAAACCACAACATTGACTGGGACTCTGCTCAGTTCTTAACCTACAATACAAACTATTTCCAACAACTGACTCTGGAAAGCTGGTACATTAACCTAGAACAAACGCCTCTTAACAGATGTCAACAACTACCAGTGCCTTACAAACGACTTAACCATGACAGAAACGAAACCTATAAACAGACCGACTTAATTTGACTAACAAAAGATGGACCAAAAACCAACCAATTTGACTAACAATAGACAGATTGAAACCAACCAATGACCAATGACAAACTTTACATGAGACTTTCAGCCAACACCATCATGGCCAAACTGACCGATCACGTTTAACAGACCAGACTTTAAACATCATCGACTGACAAACACTATTCACTTGACTCTGAAGATGACTTCTGCTCAGGTTGTCGAAACATCAGTCACCAACAACAGTTCTTTTCAGAACTACCCTCACCCAGACAATCAAACTATATGAACTACCGTATTTACCCGTGTATTAGTAGATCCCGTGTATAAGTCGACCCCCAATTTTTGAGGCCAAAAACGAGATTTTCTTAATCTCCAGGTAAGAATTTCTTGGAAAACTCTACTTGTATTTCTTAGAATTTTCTTTCAGCTACCGCGAATATGTGAACAAATCACAGCAAGTTCCAACGTGAAGTTTTCATAAGCTTATTATGGGACATACACAAGCGTTCTACCCAGTTTACATGTAGCAATGTGTGTACAGTGTATGCGGGCTTTTTGGCAATAATTTTTGTAAATTGCTCACAAAATCAAACATGATGATTTCAAACAAACCAGGCAAAACACCAAAGAAGCTCAGGACGCTTTCAAAACGACTCGATAAACAAAGTGCAAAGCATGTGCTGTGGAACTTGGTAGCCAAGCCTCAAAATGGGTCAAGACCGTACCTTGCCAGGTTACTAAGCAGAGAAGTTCAAAGCACGAAAGATGTTTTCTCCGAGCGGCTTTACAGCTTTATTTAGAGCAAAAATATTGGTTCTTTATGACAAAATTGAGCCAGTGAGTATCCACAACATTCAGTTTAACATTTAGCCGATAAATATTGATACATTTTAACTTGAAGCTCTGATATAGAGCAACAGATCACTAAGCAAACGTACGTTGTAAACTGTGCTGCCACTTATTACATGTTTGGTAACATTGAAAGACAATTATTATCAATGCTAATTATTTAACTGGTGCTTGGATCTCAGGTTAATTACCCAAGTCGAGGGTGAATTTTCAGACTGATCTTTAGGTCTTGAAAGGTCAACTTATACACAGGAAAATACGGTACCATACTGATACTCCTGGGTTCAAACCATTTACTAGATAAGAGACTGTTATACAGTGGTTTACAACTACATTAATGCAAAATA
>Ga0126338_10001541_pt1:7500-15041 | contig 15041 bp, 9 predicted proteins | sample OrbCmetagenome_2_FD_92529 | JGI IMG/M metagenome (GOLD analysis project Ga0126338, IMG submission 92529) | Coral microbial communities from Petempiche,Puerto Morelos, Mexico - Orbicella C C metagenome | ecosystem: Host-associated > Invertebrates > Cnidaria > Coral | place...
AAAGCGATTGCTAATGGCGATAGCCCTTATAGTCTGTATAGTTTGTACTGCTTGCCTTTGTAGTAAAAACGCCATCCACATGTTTATGTTGGGTGCCATCCAGTTGTGAGTTCGAATTATAGCATGCTAGCTCTGAGTCGCTGCTCGATCTCAGTGCATACGTACTTGACTGTGATCTATGATCAGTATTCAAATATTTTCAAATCCATTTCTCAACACAAAGTTAGTGACTGTCTTCGGATTAGAGAAATTCTTCCAAATCGTGAAGCCACATTTAATAAAGGCGAATTATAAAATGAAGGCATCTTGTATGATAGTCATAAAAGCGCTCGAAACAGCGGAACCATTATTCTAGAAAAAGAATCTATAAACCAGTGCTAAAAAGGCATAGACTCGGAATTCAAATTACCAATTAAATAAAGTGTTACTACGGCAAATTAAATCAGTGGCACAATAACGTAACAACGTTCTGGCTTGCCACTGATCCGACTCGCAGACTGAATAGACTACAAATGACTTTAAAACTTGCCCTCACCTCGATCAGAATTGATGGACGATTAAAACGCTAACAGACCACCATAGAAGCAAGCCCCTTTTTGGAAGTCTGCCATCGCAGTGGAAGGATGATCGACGTTCACGATTCAAAACTGCACAAGGAAACGATTGCCTTCATGAAATCATACACGGTACTCCTAGTTTCGTTTTCCACGAAATAAAAAACAGAAACACAAAAGGAAGTAATAAATTTCCATACTTAAAATTTCCGGAGGGCTATATTAAAAGCTATGTGGGAGAGGGGGCGGAATATGACAAAACATTTGTTTCTCTGGTGAATAATTGACATGCACTTATTTGCAGATTCTATCATTTATAGATATCATTTATAGATATCGTCACCGTTATTTTTTCTAGAAGTTTTTTTTTAGCTTAGAGCGACCAGGAATGAAGACATCAGCGCAAATAGCTTTTAGCTATGCTGCTCGCAGTACGGTCCATTTCCTCCCTGGTCAATTTTGGAGAGGAGAGGGTGCCGGGGGGTGGGGGCGCAATCTTTCCGAGAAATGCGCTCAAGCGTTACGTTGCATGAGAATTATCCATCAAGCACGTCGAGTGGACATAAACCATTACTGGGCGCTTGATCTCTCTTTGGAAAGGTGAGTTTGCTTCAAAATTCTTTAACAATAATTCCATCCAAGAAACGCGATCTTAGAGGTTTTTCTATGCCCTGCATTCGTCGAATGCGATAGCAATCTTTATTTGCAGAGAGCCCTGGCCAAAACATTAAACCTGCACAGAAGTTATAATGTCTATACTGTCTTATGATGAAGAAAATGAAACCTTTTGTACAAACTAAAGCGCGAAGTTGCCCCGTCTTGTTTCTTTATAGTCGGTTCCTCCGAACGCTGGAGTACAATTTACTTTACTGTATGTTACATGTACAAAAATAATGATCATAAAGCCGAAGAAAACGTTTTAACCCGAGTACACCGCAGCGGCTTTCGATTAGTTAAAAGAATATCTGTTTGGCGTGATTACCGAGACATACCTGCTATCACTCAACTTTCTAAGGTCAGGTCTAGGCAAGTATAATACAAATTTTCGCTTCTCCAGGCTTGGCGAAGGAAAGAATTTTTTTTTTTCATTTCATGATCATGATTCAGTTTCAGAAATGTGTAATTTCTAGTAGTGAATGATATGATAAATTAATAGTGAACGCCAACAAACCCTTTCTGGTCTGTTGTGTGACTGTTTTTGCAGGTGATGTGTCACTGAGGTTCTAGTAATCAGATTGACAAGGAATTTCAAAATGTTTTGTAAGCAATGCCGGAAGACGAAGCTACGACGAGAGTTCCCCTTGATAACCTTGACTGATGAGTGCAACCATGCCCCTCTTCACTGTCTAAGGGTAAGTTATAGTGCCACATAATTTACATCTACGTAGATTTCGGTTGTTCAGTTCATTACCAACGTTAACTGTAGTAGAAGCTGCCGCTATAGAAAGTACACTATTTAGTTATTCAGATCACCAGATTGACATATATGCCTACTCCTGTTATGTTTCGCATTCATTTCTGTTACCCTTGGACGAACTAGTCTTCAGGTTATGCAAGACAGCGCAAAAACTACAGAGCTCAAGCGATCACAATCACAGATCAGTCTTGCATTGCTGTTTTCTCGCTGATGATTAACTATAATGCGGAAATACAACTTGCTTGTCATCTATACACTTGCTTGACACCGGAAATACGGAAAGTGTTTACTACAGTGGAAAGAATTCACCAGTTCAGAATGCCTACTTATGTTCAAAAGCGGGGCAAAACATAAGCCTTTCGTGAACTGTTCACCTAAAGCAAAGTAATGTTCTAATTTTGTTGCTATTGTTTCGTAATTCGATTGGCGAATTTGCGCATCATACCGCGCACTTCACAAACGAAAAAGCGGCAGCATTCACCACCTATGACGGTAAGTATAAAACTTAATTTTTTCACCTATTTCAATGTCAACGCTTCGTAGGAATCGGCGAAAATTTCAAGAATGCGTTAGGTTTACCTGAATTTAAAAAAATAAGCACTTTTGGAACTTTACTTTTCTACAAGTATTGGATGTGATCTCAATAGAATAGTAAGCAAGTGATATCTGAGAACTGTTTGTACAGACAAACGCGTAATTTTGAAAAGAATGAAGCGAAATTAAGTGATGTGGTTTTGTTTTCTCCTTTTCATTTGCAGTGTGTGACACATTTTGTAAAAAATGCAAATAGATGTTCACAGTGCTCTACGAATGTTACCACTGACAACCTGCGGTATATAGAATTCATGGAGACACTGGAACGCCTCTTCCCAGAAACTCCGCACTTGTTGACTGAGACACCAGATGCTGCTCCAGAGGACGTAAACCCAACCATCTCGGTGTTCATGTTAGGAGGAGACAGCACAGTTTTTGAGTATCGACCTGGCATGACTGTGAAACATTTGAAGCTTTTAGTGAAAGAAAGGCTTGGTACTTCACCTGAAAAACAGCGACTTCTGTACAAAGATCAAGAATTAAAAGTAAGTTAGAGGCACCCCACGTCTTAGTCATTCCCTTAGTGTACTTACAGTGATTCCTGAGCTCACCAAAGCTTAGTACAATAATGACAAAGAAAATAGATTCCATGTAGATGCCACCATTCGTGTTCTCACCACGAATGTCATTTTGATATTTGCAGGCATGCATGCAGTTATTACACTGAAAGCCAGCAAACAACCTGGATTTCATTACAGACGTACACACAAGCCCAACCTGACAAAGAGCAAAAACAAGAGCCCTTCTGTCTGTTATTTTTCTTGAGGCAAGCATAAACAAAATTGCAAGCACAAGCCCAAGCAGCGTATTTTTCGTTTCCTTTTGCATGCGCTCATATTGCACTCGCGTTGTGCTGTGTGAAAATGGACCACACTACATAAGCGCAAGGGAATCGTTTATGTTGGCCGATTCAATTAAAACTCTTCCTTCTCGCATAAGCAGAAAGAGACATTTTGTGCTAGTGAAACTCGCGTCCTTTTTTCCGCGTCAGCGCTTGTTTACACTTGACATAAATCAATTGCGCCTGCGTCCCTACTGAAAACTAGGCTGAAGTGATTCGGGAGGTCACTTTCAGGATTCCCCTTCTAAACAAGAAAAAATCCCAAAAAGAGTAACTACAAAATGTTCTCTGTTTTCATTTGTAGAGTTTCGCAGACTCAAAACTCACAACGCTGCAAGACTACAACATTCAGCCTTTCAGTACCTTGCACCTAATTGTCCTACTCTATGCCATTCCGGATTCCTTTGACCATGTTATATTTGACTTGTTTTGGGGCTATCCAACCAAAGGACGCGATTATCTGGACGCATCGGTTCTCATTTACAGCGGTAACCAATTCCAGGAGATAGCAGATTACAGTCGAAACTGGTGCTTTTCAGATGCAGTATACCATTCCGGTGACGTGATGGATGACAAGAGGCGCCTTGGTCACCATACCATCAATGTTAAGCTGAAGAGCCTCCCCCCTTACATTGACAAGCTGTTTTTTACCCTGAGTGCATGGAATTCACCAAACATCTCCAAATACAGAAATCCTAGTCTGCGTTTCTTCGATGCCAAAGAACCCAACAAGCAACTCTGCAGCGACCAGATGCAAAATGCAGCTTATTCCCAGGCCATTATCATGTGCGGTCTGTCCAAGATCGATGGAGCGTGGAACGTTTTTAGACTAAGCACTCTATCCGCAGGAAATGCGAAGAATTACACTCCACTACAGCAGACAATCAGCCGGATCATTTCAGAACGATTTTGTTAGTTAGTCAGTTAGTACAGTGACACTGGAAACTGATGTGTAGGTACACCCTTGGACGTGTTCTTCCGTTTAGTTAGTCTAAGAATGCGTACATTTGTTTCATAAATCCGCGAATTTGTTTAGCGCGATTTCTTGTCGGTGGCGACTTAAAACTGACAATTATTTGTACCTATGTTGCGTTGAAAAAGTTGCAAATTATATCAGAACTTTATTTAAATTCCTAACTGTTTACACTTTTACACTTCAGTCTTGACAAAACTATAACTGCAAAGCACTTTTGTACGAGAGAGATAAAACATGGAGCTTTAGGCAAGGGAAATTATTACAATTTTGACAAAACGTAAGCGAAATTATTTCTTAATTTCACGAATATACCATCTAACTATCTTTTAATATCATCATGTGGAACAAATTACGTTCACAATCGTGGGTTTTTTACTTGTTTGTTGTATCAACAAATTTCCCGCCAAACGTTGCCATGGCAATTTTGCAATTCTAGATGTGAAATTCCGTATTAGTATTGGTAATTAAATGGTGACGAGTGAAATTAGGAAATAATTTCAAGCGCGTTTTGACAAAACGTAAGAGAAATTATTTCCTAATTTCATGAGTATACCATTTGATTACCTCTTAATCTCGTGGGTGACAAGTTTCCCGTACAATCGTGGGCTTTTGGCTTGTTTATCGTATCGAGAAATTTCGCGCCAAACGTTGCCATGTCAATTTTGTAATTTCACATGTGAAAATGTAATTTAACGCTGAAATTTTGCGCTAAAATTAAGGAGTAATTTGTCACGCATGATGTTAGCCGTTGAAATGAAAGTCCAGACTGCATACGATTTCATCATGGAAACTAGCAAAACATGATAGGCGGATGGCAGGTGCACTGGACTCCGGATCGTGCGGGGGGAGTTCCAGACTGGACGGGACCTCTGCATAGTGATCTTGTGTAAAGAAAACGATTTTCACAGTGCCTCTCTCAACCTAGGTGTATAACCGGTACTGGCGATTTTAATACTGTGTGCGGGGAGGGAGGGGTGGGGGGTGGGTTTAACCCTGGATGGACTGACATTACATCCAGGGCAGAAACCTTGATGGCAGAGGCCGGAAGATTCAAAGCTGGTGAAAATAAGAATTAGTAGTAGACCTCAAATAAAAGTGATTTTCCTCAGTAGATATCTTGGTACCTTTTTTTTGAATACTTTTGGATGAAACGTCATTCATATTTAATTGGTAGTCTTAGCCATCAAGAGCACAATACTGCGATTCTGTTGCGAGTTATGTGAAACAAAAACATAAAACTTATAAAAGTCTTAGCTCAAGACTAATAGTTGCTTATTCGAGAGTGAGTCAGTGGAACATGCAAGATGAAATTGCAGAAACGAAAAGTTCAAATACAGAGGGGAAAAAAGCCTTTCCTTTCTTTAATTCTACTTCAAGACGAGAGAGAACATGAACAATCAACTCGTGAATTTACGTGACGCTCAATTCATTTTGACCCAACTGTTACTCTGAAAAAAAAAAATGGTTTCACTCGTCCTCAGTTATCTTATAAGTTGCCACTATCGCCAAGTCTTACAATTTCTCGCAAAGCGCGGGCTTACTCTTTTTTCAATGTCTTCTTTTGAAGGTCGTAATAGTTCTCTTGTAGAGAGGAGAGTAATTTTCAGATCACATATAGTCAACATGCAAGTGCTCATGACAATACATTACATTATGTAATACCATCGTGCGTTACGAATTATTGTAAAGCAAGAAAATGCGAAAACGTACTCTGCGAAGAATGGGAAGTTGGCACACCAAAAGGCAACAAAGGCGTCCCAAAACCACAGGTTTAATGACCAGTCCGAGAAATTCAATCTTGAATTTTAGTTGGGAAGAGGGAAAGTCAGCATGGGAAGCCACATTTGAAGGAAAAATTAAGAGAATTATCTTATCGTTGACTAGTTCAAGAAATTCCGAGAAAAGTACATTGCCAGCGATATTATGTCGGAAAGATTATTATCGGAATAGAGAAGTATATTCTCCCTTTTGGAGGAGGAAAGGTCCTGCATGCGACAAGTTAAAAGGAGGGTTTCGTGGCTCGGGGCATGCGCAAGCTACAACGTTAATCATTCAAAATTATTGTTTATAAAACAATCGGAAGCGTGCTGATGACTGTGAAAGCGTAATTTGGTTTGCCTTTGATTGACCATACGTCTACACGAAGGCTAGCAGAATGACTGGTGCCCAAAATTTACAGGTGTCAACGGGTTTCCACAGAAAATGCCGAATAGAGAGTATTGAATATCGAATTTAATTTGGCCCGACGGATTTATTGTTGACCGGACACGCGAGTGTCCTCGCATCTGATTGGTTTACAAACAAAGGGACTGAATAGGCTACATTACAGCTTAAATTTATGCGGTTCCTAGCACACTGATTGGTATATTACATAACACTAGCTTATTTACACAAAAGAGTTAAAATTTGAGCTCTGCTACTCCCTGCCAAAGTACAATGATACAATGGTAACGTGTATTTTAAGTTTATTGATTACATTCCTGAATGTTAAATCGCTTTCTGTGTTGAAAACATCTCGCTTCGCAACATCAGCTGAAAACAACCGCTACTAAAAATTACGCAGGGCTTCTCTTAAATTTGACTTCCATCTAACAAACTAGCAGTCTGTAATCGACAGTTGTAATAAACACTACTTCATAACTGGTCATTGTTCTTGTCGAAGACATCTCGTCTCGCAACATCAGTTAACAATAACTGCTATCTCTAAAAAAAGCGATTGACTACATGTTTTAATTTGACAACCGTAACCAAAACATTCAAGCACAAATGATATATGTTAATATTACCCGATTGTCAAATAAGAATTGGTCTCGCAACATTAGTCAACAAGAACCATTTCTAAAATTACGTTAAATTGAAAAACGTGAACTTGATTACCGGACATCTATAATCTATAAGTGTAGCTTTAATTAATTGTTTAATATTAATCTGTTGATGAAAACTTCTCGTCTCGCACCACCAGTGAGCAACATGTGCTCTTTCTGAAATCACCTAGTTTGACTTTTCACTTTAATTAGACAGCAAAAAACATTATCCAAAGTACAGCTTTACTAAGCAGAACTTGAAAGCTGTAGAGCTCTATAGTCTGTCGTTGGAAACTTCTCGTCTCGCAACAACAGTCAGCGTTTGACTACAAACTTTAATTTCATTACTAAATCA
>Ga0126338_10001542_pt1 | contig 15040 bp, 5 predicted proteins | sample OrbCmetagenome_2_FD_92529 | JGI IMG/M metagenome (GOLD analysis project Ga0126338, IMG submission 92529) | Coral microbial communities from Petempiche,Puerto Morelos, Mexico - Orbicella C C metagenome | ecosystem: Host-associated > Invertebrates > Cnidaria > Coral | place: Petempiche,Puerto...
AGAGAAAAGCTGGTGAAAGAAAATTCTGTCTTGATTTCTTCAGCAATTTATTTGATATAAACTATATTTTTATTTTTATTTTTTATTTTTCACTTTATTTTAATATATTTTTTAAGTTACCCTAGACTCTCGACATTTTACCCTCGACTTTCGACTCTCGACAATTAGATACACTCTCAAAGTCGTCGTCTTGTGAAATCTATGAATGTCTTCGAAAAGGAAAAAAAAGATCGTGTCCCTCTTCTTTGTCAAAGCCAAGACCAAAGAAAGGGAAGAAAGCATTCAGCTGTGAATCGGCAGCAGACCTCGCTTCGAGCGACAAAGGTTTTTTCTTCAACCAAGGCGAATGGCTACAAGAAATCGCTGAACATGAGCGCAAACCGGATACGAGTGAAAAGCAGTCGGTTGAAATGAGTGCAAACCGTTCTAAAATTCGGTTAGAAGAAACCGAAGAAGAACAAGAAGATGTTGGATCGTGGGCAAATTAAAGTTGAATGGTCGAACCATTGTTTTCCACCGCCGCGAAAATTTGTCTGTTTCTTGTTACCTGTCAAACTACCCTCACCCGGACGATCACACTATACGAACTGTCAAACTACTATTGTTCAAGAAAACTGATACTTTCTTTTATGGATCAACACTTTATTTGCTTGACGCCTAGGTGTCGCTAATCTCATTGCGGTCGAGATTCTATTTTTCCTTGTTTCTCGATATGAAAATTTTGGGCGAGTTATGCATGCATTTTGAACTCCAAGTTGGCAGCCCCTGGACCAATTTGGCTGAAATTTGGCCAAATTGTTGTCAGATAGCTTACCTACAAAACCGTGTCTGCGAATTTTAATTCTTCGTTTCATTTCAAAGGTATAGCCTATTTTCCACTGGTGGTGGCAATAACTTCTCATCCCCGAATATATTTGCTTGTAAAAATAAAACGAACACACATTCCAGAAATCTGAGACATGGTTTTTCAGGCAAACGTGTGAAGAAATGAAAACCGTATTAATCGTTTTCTTCCGTTTGTTTTTGGTGAGCATGGAACTTAATGAATGAAAACACTTAGCTTTGCAAAAACCTCATTTTTTAAGCGCATTATAGTTTTATACCTTTCAAAGGGAATTAGCTGTAATCATGATTGTTCAGCTTTCAAAAAATATACGGTTTATAGGGGTTTTTGTTGAAACAAAGAGCGCTAGAACGATCCGCGCGCAGACGGCCCCGGTGGGTTGGCTGATACCTTAATATTAGGGGTGGCGAGTGGTCCTTCGAAAACCATGGATATCGCAAAAATTTTTGCTGAATTTCACGGGTCTCGCAGTCTCGTTTTTTAGCGGTTATGTGCGTCTCGCAGTCTCGATTTTTTACAAGGCTAAGAAAGTCGCGAAGTACCGATTTGTTTATTTTTTTTAGTAAAGTTAAATGACATTACAACATCTTAGAACCTAAACGTCTTGAGTTCGCATTTAAAATACTTTAAAGTCTCGGTCTCGCAACTGAAGAAATCAAAATGTCTCGGGCTCGCAAAGAAAAACGCTAATCTCATCGTCTCGCAAAGTCTCGCATTTACATCCGCCACCCCTAATATTGACACTTTGCGTGACTGTTATGATTCGAATAAATTAATCACTTCGTTCCGTGAACTTCCAGTGACTGTTTATTCACCTGTGTTATTGTAATCAAAGTAAAATAATAAATAGTATTTATTCATCATTTTACCTTAAAAACTCCTTTTACTTTTGAGTGCAACAGTTTCCTACATGAAAAGGTCGGGGATGGTCGTCGTCTCGCTTAGGGGTGTAAATCAAGGATAACAGCCTCACTTAGGGTGTTCAGGAAGAACGCCACTATTTGTCGGTGTCAAAGTATCTTGTAGGGTGCACTCGAAGAGATAACAATTAAAAAACGCTCTCGTTCCCGTTTTTAGGCTCGATTTCCGCCGCTCTCTCGCCGGTCTACTAGCGCGGACTCCTTTCGCGAACAGCGGCTGGTAATCGAGCCTACTCCGTTTGAAATGGTATCTTAAGCTCCAAACCACCTACAGATTGGTCGCCTTTCAGGGCTTAATGCAAATTTTCCGACGGAAACATTCCTAACCACGACTAATACAAACTCACTTCAGATTGTTTCGTATCAATGTACCCGATTTGTAATAGCTTATGTACTAGACAGGCCTGGCCTGAATATTCGAAAACATTACAAGGATATTTGAAATGTGCAAAGTATTAGACTAATCAATGTCATTAGAAATAGCTTTAAAAATCGCTAACATCTCGGTTATTGTCCGTCGGTAAGTGACACGTTTAGGTTATATTGCATTTGTTCAGACCCATTTAGAGGTTTATAACCAAGCAGTTCCAAAACAGAGCGACAAGTGTGTTCGATGATATTAACAACACAAGGATCAATGTCAAGCCGCCAGTTATCGACAATAGCTTTAGAATTCCTTTTCGTCGAGTAATTGTTTTTAGAGCTGTCCCCTCTCCCTGTTGTGTGAAGTTTAATCCATTCGAGGGTGCTGTTCACCATTGCAAGTCCAGCCATTTTGTACACCCTTCGTAACGTTTCCGTTGGGTTTCCAGCTAGATCTTCGTAGCGGAGCATATGATACCGACTTTTCATCCAGCCAGTAAGATTTTTGAATATCTTAACATTCGCTTCAATTTGTTCGCAAACCCTGGCGCTGTACATTTTTATTGAAGGGCGAGGAGCAGTGTCGTTTGCGCCGAGGATTTTAAAATTCTGCCAAGTTTGCATACCAACTTTCATGTGCGAGAAAACTACCGGTCGGGGATCACGAACTAAATAAATAATCGTACAATTAGTTGAGTTACAAAGAGGAAAAAGCGAGTTGACCGTCCCATTCGGTATTCTAGGTGTGAGAATTTTCATGACTGTTACATTATAATTCGACTTGCAGACGGCTTCCATATTCCTCGTGCTCAAGAGGTCGCATTTCTTTCGTGGTGTGCCAAAAAACGTCTTTTTAGCGCACAATGGTGGAGAGGACAAGGCAATGCTGGAGAACCGTCGGAAGCGTTCGATTTGTTTAACATAGGTCAACTGGGAGAACTCGCAACGTAACATCCCTGCAAGGAATTGCATCGGTTTGGGGTCCTTGAGATGCTGCAACGGGCTATTAACAATTCCATGAAGAGGCTCAAATAAATAGAAGACGTCTGGATGTTGGTTGAAAGCAGCTCCTAGAAACGATGAACCGGTCCGTGGCTGCGCCACAATGATAAGGTTTGTTCTAGAGGATGTCACGTCCCCAGGTGTAGCAATGTCATCGACTTGCCCCAATTTCTGTTTCACGGGTTCTCTGCGTATACCAGCTACTATTCGGCCAAAACCCAACGTGCTAACAGGTAGAGATACGTTTGTTTTCTTCTCCGCTCCTACTGCAGTCAATCCTGAAGGTGCGCGTTTTCTGACATTTGTCCGCGCGTCGATGACGTGTCTGAATGCGTCTCCAACAACTTGAGAGTTATTACGTGGGGCTGGCTCGGGTTTCGTCACGTTTGCCATTGCAGTTTTGCTTATGTCTGCGCGTCCATCTTCAATCCGTTTATTAAGAGATTTTTGCCCGCCATTGTTGACTCTTAACGAATCGCCAATAACAGAAGAATTCTCGTGCGGGGTCGAAGTTGGTTTGCTGATGTCTGCTAGGGTAGATCTGCCTCCATCTTCCAATTGCTTACCAATTTGTACCGTCGTTTGTTTTGCGCTGGTGTTGTGCCTAAGACCATATTCAGGAACTGACGATGAGTTACCATTCCGAGTTGAACCAGGTTTCTTCGTCAATACAGTCACCCGTTTAGATTCCAGTGGCTTTTGATCAGCTCTGCGCGCATCGCCTCTGAATGAACCGAGCATTGAAGAGGACAAATTATTCAGAACTGTCCCTGCGCCTGACGCAGCAGTCACGCTCTTAGTTATATTACGTTGCATGGCGGCGATTTTATCTCTAAACGCTTCACTGATGACTAACCTTAAATTCTTAATGTATTTTCGCGCATCGGTAGGTGTGTTGGTCGTGCTGCTATTTCCTATTCGATGAAAGGTTCTGTGTGCTCGTTTATCTCTGAATAAACGCCTAATAACTGACAAACTTGATTTCTTCACGGGTGCAAGACTGTCCCCCTCTGCTTTTAGTGCATTTGGGTGTTTCCTGTTGTCCTTAATATGTGAATCTCCTCGTACAAACGGTGAGCCAGAAGATCGAATCCGTCGCTGTGATTCCACAAGAGCTTCGCGTCGCTCGGATATTTTCCTGACTGAACTCGTCGTCGCCATTTTTACATCTTTTTGCGTTTGTTTCCGAGTAACACGAACCCCTTGAACATCAGCGTTGACCCGTGCGAACATTAGATACGAAGTAAATAACGATGCAATGACCAGAAGACCGAGCAAGCGGATGAAAATGTTCCTTCTTGAAGCGGTGGCCATGACAAATTTTCCGAGACAGCCCAATCTAAAGGTCATTGTTAGTTCTGATGACATCCGATCACGGGATTTGGTTCAGTTTTCAGCCCAGTTATTGTAATTTCCGGGCTGCCGAGTGAGAGTTCACGTGCCCCAAACCGTTTGCTGTCTGAAGCATAACTTACTCGTCTTCTTAACAAAGTAGACGATTCAAGACACTACAACGCACAAAGTAGGGAAAAAGTGCCGGTAAGGACATTTGTAACGTTAAAGAAGAAATGTAGTTGGGTATTGTAACGAGGAAATCCACCATAGCTCAGTCATTCCTTTGTTGATTGGATTATAGGTGTCCCAAGCTCCAGCCCGATTAAAAGGCATCTTATATTTTATTTACTCGCCATGCAAACAGCCGTGTTAACAGGGGCACAGTTTTGAGGGCAAATTCTCAAAGAAAGAGGGGGATAGGGGTGATGCGATTTCTCTAGGTATTGTGTTAAATGTCGCTCTACAGTATTTAAAAAAAATACATCTTAGTTAATTAACAAGTCAGAAAAACAACGAGGTGCATTAATTACCGTTTTTCATATCAATGAAGCAGTCTTTTCAACCAAATATCTATCTGATCCATGGGTTGTCAGGGTAACTATATTTATCAGAAGAAGTCAGTAAAATCATTGGACAAGATTTTTTGACAGATAAATATGTTCTGCTCCAGTTAAGTAAAGTTTTTTTTTTCACGCCGGTTTCTAAGGTGAATTTATTTTTGAATTGGATTCTGTGGCTCCACCACTCTCACCAGGTAATTAGGAAACGTTCAGTTGTGTAAACGATTGATTAATTTTGCGGGGGTCTTTGTGGTCAACGACATCTTTTTAACGAGCATCATTTGGCCTATGTTTTCATTATGTCTAGTATTTATTTCAATGTCGCTTTTATGAGGGCTTTTGTCATGTAGTTAGTCTACGAGTAAACAATTTCCATCTTTCGATCGATTGAAAGAAACTGTAAATGAATGCCAGCAGTCTCTAAGAGTGCTGCTTTTCCAGCGTCCATGTACACTTAGTTACAGACTGAGGTATTCACATTAAACACCATAAGAAGACACTGCTAATGTTGTTGACCGTAACTTTTAAATATTCACTGTACTGAATTGACTTTACGGCAGGTGAGTATTAGTATAGGAAGCCGAATGACTGCGAGTGTAAGTAAGGATTTACACTAAAGAGTGATATTGCCATATAGCGAGAAGCCTCCGCACAACAGACGCTCTTTAGACCCGTCACGCAATCTTAGGAAGATTGTGTGACGAGCTTAAAGAGTGACTGCTTAGAGGGCTATTGCTGTTTTGCGCTGTCACGCAATCAAAAATAAAAATCGTAATCATTAAATTAAGTCAAGAATCTGGGATACAATAGATGATTGATATATAAGCAACCTCGCAAGATAAAAGTCTGTGCGGTTTTTCATTCGAGAATAATTCGTTTCATCCAAATTTATAGAACTTTGCATGGAGACGCCATGTTGGTGCCCTTCCGAGGGGCACCAACATGGCGGTCATAAAGTAGGCAGAAACATCTATTACTTGCTGATAATTTTAAGAGGAAGAGAATAAATATGATACCGAGTAAATGCATTGTGTCTACAACACAGGCAACAAATGCAAGGAATCGTTGATGTACTTGTAATATTTCGATATAATTCTGTATCATCTTCAGAATGAGGTGACATACAGGTAGCAGAAATTTAAATACTGCAAGATGGTACATTAGCATTAGCTCGTGAAAATACAAAACAAAGACGATGCTATCAAGAGAATAGGCATATTTTCCTACTGGCTTTTAAACCAGTGTTCAAATATGGTGCTGAACGCTTGATATGGTAAGCTTCCTGATATAGTAATTATCATCGCGGTCTATTATGTTTGTGTTACCACGTACGGTTTGGGTGAGAAATTCTTTGTTCATTGCAGTAGAAGGTGGGTTGTTCTCATTGATAAAAATGTGCGGTAAGTTGTATAAACGTTGTATGTGTTTGATCTGGTCACAATAGCGTAGATGTTGACATATAGCGCTTTCTTTGTCCGTGAGCGGATGTTCTTGTGTGCGGACAAGCAGAGTTCTGTCCGTTTTGCCGATTTACGAAGAATTGCAACCGGGGCAAATGAATTCGTATACAACATTTGATTGGCGTTTTGTCTTTAGTGCTTGTGAAGAAACATGATTTTGTGGTCTTCTGTTTTATTCGGATGTCCATATTCGGGTCGACGAGACATCTCCGGAGCTTAAGCTTAAGCTTCTTAACAAGCTGTGTTTTCAGGTCACCGTCGAATGGGATGGTAAGCCAGATAGTTGAATGCTGGTTGTTGTGGGAGGTGCCGTTGGTAGAAGGATCTGGGGCCCTGTTCTGTGCATTCGTAGTAAAGCGATCAATTAATAAGTTCGCAAAACGTTTAGGAAAACCGTTCCACGATAAAAACTTTCCTTTTAACTTGAGCTCGGTTTTAATTTTGTTGGGAGTGCAGATTCGGTGTACGGGGTCAATCAGTGCTCTAACCCAAGAAATCTTGTGCTGCCAAGGGACAAAACTTTCAAAGTTAGTGTACTGTCCAGTAAAAGTATCTTTCCTGTAGATGCCAAGACCATCACTAGCGATGTTGATGTCCAGAAAGTGCGGAGTGGTATTTTCGAATAAGTCAAAGTTAAAGCGGATATTTCGATCAAACTTGTGAAAGTGTTCAAAATCGTCTTGATTGTGTTGCGTTTGAGGAGAAGGAGTGTGTGTGTGTGTGTGTTTGATAGCACTGTGTGTTTGCTAGCACTGGACCAAGCGAGCCACCCATGCTAACTATGCCTGCCCATACATAAACAATAGCCTCCATTTGGCGCGAAAATATGCTCGGATATTTGTCCGCGGACATTATTTGTTCCGAGAAGTGAACAGTTTTCCGAGAGCGTAGCTCGAGGAAAACTGTGAGCTTCGAGGAACAGATAATGTCCAAGGACAAATATCCACACATATTTTCGCCCAAAATGGAGGCTATTGTGTTTATTATTCTTCAAATCTTTTTCGCAACGCGCACAGTTTTGAAAATTGGGGAATATTCTCGGATATTCCCCAGTTTTAGCTGGGGAATATTCGGTCACTTGACGTGTTTAGACCAATCGCGCGAATGAAAATATTTGATGGATTATAAGTAGCAATATTTAATCCTTGTTGATTTATATTTGATTTAAACTTATTTACTTTTAAACTTAAACTTCCTGTCCAAAATTTATTTAAATTTAAAACAAATTTCTATTTAAAATTATTTAAATATATTCGATACTAGTTCATTTTCTTATTTAATCTTTTTATCCATTTAAATTTAAACTTTTAAATGTCTTTTAAGCCTTATTGCATTATTTCTTTAAATTGTTTAAGTTTCATTTAATCCTTGTTATTCATTTAAAATTAAACTTTCAAAATTCTATGTGAACCTACAAATAAGTGTTTGATTTAAACTGCGAAATTCTATTTAATCTTCCTGGGGCGAGCTCGGCCAGGGTCACGCATGCAGGTCACATATTCATCATCGGCGACCATTTTGGTTTTAGATGTAGCGTCAGGACGTAAATATGAACGAAGGAACCAAGAGTAGAGTGTCCCAATTACTAAGCAAAACATCCAGGCTTTTCCCTTCGTCCTCCAGCACTGCTTCGAACCCTACTGTGAATGCCAGTCGCTCAGCAGCGATCCGCAGGCGACGATCAATTTTAAATTCTCAGGCGTGCCGAGGGAATGCTTCGGGAAAGTACGCCTGCCGGCCTCTATGGGCGATTGAACTGACAAGAACATTTGAGAGCGACATGTAAAAAGGTCTAAAAAGTTTCGACAGGCCTGGACGAAGCCTGCAGATGAATCAGTTCTAAGACCTTCATAGCTTAGTTTTAACTGGATGTCTTTTTGGGATTTTCCCTTGCGATATGAGATCATGGGGGCTCGTACAGTGTATCAATTTTCATTTGCTTCATCCTTACAAATTTTTAAAAAAGTAAAGAAAATATACTCACCTTGCCTGATTTTTGTTGTTCAGTTGGCCTATTTCATCGTTTTTGTTTTTTGTTTGGGGGGGGGGGGGGGGGGTTTTTGTTTTTTTTTTCGGCTTTTTTTTTTCTTTTTTTCTTATATAAAGGGCGGGAATAAAAACCCCTTCCCCCCCCCCCAAAATTTTGGGGGCCCCCCCCCCCCCCCCCCAAAAAAAAATCAGCCTTGCACCCACTCCTCTCTCCCCTTGGATAGGTTTATCCGAGGATGAGTTTTCAAATGGCCTGGTTGCCTAAGCTAAGGAGTCTTTAGGGTGTTTCTACCTCATGGGTGTAGATGGAGGGTTGACTTCGTCTCGGATTCCTAAATGAAGAAACACTATGTCAACTAAATATGACTTCAAATTTTAAGTCTTGTAACTATTTTATGACGAAAAAGAACTACATAATTTTGCACTCACTGGTAGTCGAACCCAGGCCACTGTGCCCTTTCTTACCACTGTACCACCGTGCTGCTAACTGCTGAAATGCCGAAAATTTAAACTACATATAATGAACAGTAATATAAATTATTATATGGCTTTGGCTGGTGGCCGATATAACGCACGCTCTGATTGGCTAAGAGTGAGATCTGAGCGGTCATTATCCAGCCGTAATGCCCACTGGCTGATTACGGATTATGCAAATTAGGAAGAGCCCGATTCTGAAAATTCAAGTGCATTGAAACGATGAAAGCCAATTAAAATCAGTAAGAGAATGTAAGTAGCTAAAAGTTTAGAGGTATTTCCTTAATAAAATTTATATAGATGACTTACCAGCTGGTAACCTTGGCGGGCACTAGTGAAAAACAATCACAGTTTGCCAAGTCTTAAGCTAAAATCGCTAAGTGTAAAACACCATCGGCAGACCTGTCATGCATCCTGAGCATAACACCACGAAGAAACTTATTAAGTTATCATGATGTCTTAGTCACAACAATTACCGAAGTATTGAACTCCGTCAAAGTTCTCATCAAATAGATTCCCTCGCTTTAACACAAGCAAGTGTAAATCAGCTTCCAGGATCATCAGATGTAAACAATCAGGTGGTTTCTGTCAGTAGCAGTGCTTCTGATAACTGCAGACGCTCACAAGGCTTGAAAAGTTCATCCATAAATCCCACAATGAAGAAGGCGAAGATATGTTGTCGAAAGCGAATGCGAAGATCGAGTTAAGCTTATTTTGAGAAGTGCATTCTGAAGCATTAGTATTTTCTTTCACCGAAAGACCGTTGGTCTGGACAATTTTGAAGCACTTTCTGTCTTTTCTGTATGCGTTGACGTTTCGCCACAAAAGTCGGAAAAACTCCCCCATCAACTTGTGGTACCACGATACTAAAATACCTTTTTGAGGCTGTGACAGTCACTTTTCTCCCAAGAAATGTGTGTCTTTAACGGAATACATAATACAGTGGTGAAGTTCACTGACTGGGTAGTTCTGCCCTGGGTTTGAGATGATTAATGAATCGGTAAATGCCCGCATTGCCGGATGTAAATTGACGACTTCTGCTCGAATGATTTTCTATATTCGTGAGCCATATAATAAACAACTTAATAACCTCGACCATTCGGTCGTTACGGGAAAATCTCAAACCTCGGCCTACCGTATTGACCTCGCTATCGCTCAGTCAATACGGCAAGTCCTCAGTTTGAGATTTTCCCATAACGACCTCACTCTCGGTTATTAAGTAGTTATTAATATGGAGTTACCCTAAATAATAATAATAATAATAATAATAATAATACATAATATTTTAAGAGGAGGCCTCCAATCACCATAAGGTGGTTTTCAGGAGGGTAACATACAAATGAAAGCTAACCGCAGGCAAAATGGAGTGACACTAACCGCAAGCAAAATGGAGTGACGCTAACCGCAAGCAAAATGGAGTGATGCTAACCGCAAGCAAAATGGAGTGACACTAACTGCAAGCAAATCTAACAGTGCGAACCGCAAGCAAGCAAGCAAGGTAAACATGTACAGCGGTTTATTAACACGTCTACATTGTATAAGCAACATCTAGACGTCCACACCCCATACTCCGCCCGGGCGTTATATTTTTCCGTCTTTTTATGCTTTTGTGAGATCCATGCGCATGTACTTAAAAACTAAGTGTTTGTGGTTTAATTTAATGTTATTTAAAACGATGGCAATTAACATCTGCCAACGCAAATTTGCTTTACATAAGCGCTTAAATCGTTTAGCAGAAGGGTGACTACGAAAATACATTGTACTGTACAGAGTTGAATACAGGCTGTTTAAATTTGTAAGTGATGAAGCGAAGTTTCTGTCAATTACATCTACTAAGTCTTAAGAAAACCTGGAAGGAACTTCTGAAATTCACACTGATGTCTGTGTTCCACCGAAAAGTAAACACAAGAAAACGACACTATGAATTTAAATTTTCCTCATTCTTGCATATTCCTGTGGTTTGATTTGTTCGCTCAGCTTAATATCGGCAACAGAGTTCAGTTGTCGAGAACAGCTTTAACCATCAACAGAAAGACCTGTCAAATTTCTGTTTTCAATTAATAAAACGGGAAAAAGTTGCAATCTTCATTGGCAGCTGTTGGTAGTCTTAGTACATTCACATTAACACCCAGCATGCCGCTAAACACGCATTCTGAAAACCAAATAAGCTTCTAGGTCGATTTATTACTTCGTTGAAAGTATTATAAATTTATTATTATAGCAAATTATTTGAGCAGTATGATCGCATTAGAATCTCTTTTGAAAATTGAAATATCTGGCTAAAGTAGCCTTTAAAACTAGTTCCTACAATGGGTAAATTTCACATTGAAATTAGTCACCCGTCTCGACCGGACACGATGCATTTAAGCTTATGTGTGGGTGCAAGCAGACTAAGACTTGCACAATATTTGCCTACCTGCGCAAGGTTTGAGGATTTCTTCGACCTTGTTTGCTTCAAAAATGGAAGCAGATGTTGTTTTCTGTCTTTTGAGCGATCGTCTTTCCCCATTAGCAGTCTGCGTGAAGAGAAAGAATATTTGAACACTGCTTCGACATTTCAATGACCGCAAACACCGACTGTGCGTGTATGTAAACAACGACACAAAACTAAAATATTTACTCAATAAAGAGTTGGATATAGAACTTATCTTCAGCCAAACAAAGCAATCGTTTAATTTTGCATGCGGCTTACCTTCTCTCGGGAGGAAAATAAGATCACTGTTTTGTCTTCCTATTGCAGCATGTTCGGTTCCGAACGCTCCAACACTTTGCAAATCGTACAAAAGCAATAAAAAGTTATCACTTTAAGAACTTGGAAAAGTGATATAAATCATCGCTACAGCTCAGTCCATCTTCCGCAAGTAGATCAATGATCCTAAGGTGGCCAGAATGAGTAATCTCTTGGAGAAGATCTCGTTTATGAAAGCTTTTCGAAGTGACTTGTCGAGCGCGTGTGAAAAACCCGCGCGTGCAAAAGCCTCCGTCGACCTCAGTTGTCAAATATCACCTTGGTAACCAACCAATGAAAAGGCCACGCGCGCCTGGCTATTAAGTCAATCAATACTTCATTTACGCTTCATAACACTTCTGCTAGACACACTAATTCCCCCAAAGTTTACTCAAGTTTGAAAACTGTTTGAACAAACTTTCCTAGCCAAAAAAAGCAAACATATCATAGACAACCATGCCTTTAAAAAGCAATTTGTGATGAATAATAAATGAGACGCAATTAAAGAATAAAGTTTTGCTTTATTGTGGTGAAGTTAATTGACTTGTAAACAATAACGGTATACAAAACAATTGATCTTTCAAACCGCAAGTTACTTGTTTCGCATTTTTGCCACGAATTGCTGTGAAATGAAAGTGAAAAACAAATATTGCCATGAAAGGCAGCGAAACTTAAAAATAAGCAATTCCGATAACATGACGACGAAAACACCAATTTCTTGAAAAATGCAATTCCGTGCAACCACAAATCTATCCCGGAGTTAAGCTACCCGGTGGAATCCGAAAGGGGGCAATTACGCGACAGTTATGAATGCTTTTTCAGTAGTGAGCATTTTTTTCCCCTTCTTGATTCCTAACTCGTCATATCGAAAATTTGTTAATCTCTTTTTAATTTCGACGGGATGGTAATCCTTCGAAAGTCAAGTTTCTCCGACAGCGGATGACAAAAAAAGTTACATCAAACAATTCCGCCATGGTAGCAAAACATTTTGGTCTATTAGACAAGTCTTCTCGATCACTGATCGATTTATCTACAACGAAATGTCCAGTGACAAACACATGAATGCTCTTTAGAAGTGTTCGGAAATGCGTTCAATCCATTGTAATGGTTACAACAAAAAAATTGAGTAACAAACTCCGTTCCCAGCAGGGCTTTAACCTTAATATATTGGGACGGAACGGCCTGGGAACGGGGTTGCTTGAGAATAAATCAGTGTCGTGCGGCTATTTTTTCTAGGGAAATGTAGTTCACAGATTCCTTTCGCTGGGCTCTTTGTAGTCCATGTCGATAATTTCAAATATTTCTTGTTCACTTGAAACAGGTATCGGTTCTCCTGGCACACCTAATCGAGTGAGAAAAAAAAAAAATGCTTAAATGAAGAGTATCATGGTATATCTGTTTCAAAAAAGTTGTTTCTTTATCAGTATATAGGCGAAGATCACCCTTTGAAAAAGCTACACGGCCTTACCTCAATCGATTGAGTGTTTCCCTAAGGGAATTCTTGTAATGACCAAATGCGAAGGGGTTTTCTCTCATAGGGCAGTACAAATCAACCGGCAGGACACACGAGGGCTGATAAATCTACTTTGATATCAGGTAATGCCGAGGTAAATTGGAATAGACGGCTAACTTGGGAAAAAAATATATAGGAAGGGGTGATTGCTGAAGCAACTGGGTCGAGAATTGGACCATAAGAAAGGAGAGTATGACCTAACACACGTAACAATCATGCTGACCATAACTGTTACGGTGACCGCGATAATGATGATGATGATGAGGGGGAGGAGAGAGAGAAGGAACAAACGGAAGAGTAAAAGAACAAGGAGATGGAGGAAGTGGGGAAGGAGAGGGAGAGGAGAAGGAAGGGAAAAAGGAGAGAAAAACGAGGAGGATAGTGACGATGACAATGACGATGACGACGTCGGTGATAATGATGATGACGCGTGGTGGGTTTATTTGATTTTGTTCTCTGTTTTTGTTTCCTTTTTTCCCCACAGTCAAACTTACCGGTACTCCCCATGGGCCTGAAAACAACAGAAATATTACCTACATTAGTATGTAACAGCTTACTTAGCTTAAGCGGGACAGCGAAGAACCGTACGCTTGTTATACGTAGAATTATTCTGCAAGATCAAGAAGAACCAACCTGATGGAATACTCATTAATAGTGAAGCCCTTCTCAAGAGCATTTTGTCGCATCCTTCTGTTAAACTCATCACTACCAGTGAAGTATAGAATCCCGCAGAAGAACAGATCGTGGGGAATCAACCTGTGGAAATCAACCAGACGCAGTGGATTTCTCGCGGGTGGAAACGAACGCGCGCAATACGCGTTAGTGTTCGTAGTGGAACACGTCAATATTTTTCGTAACAAATGTTGCCCCTGATTATTTAAGAATTAAAAAATGAGAGAGACCCCGAGTCCGCGCTCTATTGACAACCGTTTCGTTTCGTTTCGTTTCGATTCGTTTCATTTCGTTGCGCTGCGTTGAGTTGAGTTGCGTTGTGTTGTGTTGCATTCCGTCCCGTTCGGTTTTAAGCGCTTGAAAACGCGTGCGAACGAGGCACGATTGGTTTTGTTTTTACTTTTGATTGGATGACAAAGTGGCGCGAGTTCTCTAAGCCAATCGTGTAGCGTGGCAACGCAAAGTCACTAACATTCGACTCTCAAGTGAAAACCACTTTATAAGAAATACAATAGGTATAAGATTAGTTTGGATGAACGTTTTTGCGACAGGCTTAAGTTTATAACACTTACCAAGACATTGATTTTTCCGGATATCATGCTTATTGCAGAAAACAACCAAATCGTTTCATTGCTTTATTAATTATTGAACCAAAGTTGCTGGCTAACACGCAGTTTTTGTTAAAATCAGTTCAGTCTACGCATATCTGACCGTGTAATAAAACTTGAAACATAGGCTATAGATACCTGATGTCAATTCTTCTATGCACTTGCTCCTCTGATTTTGGAAGAATGCAAACTCCCTGCCAATGAAGTAAGACATATTAGTAGAAACGAATACATATAAACAAATTTTAAATCCTTGTCGACTTGCCAGTTTATGTTTTGAAGTGATGAATACTATTTTACAGATGTGAACGAAACGTTTTTCTTGTAATTGTTGTCACGCATTGCTTCTGATAGAAGTCGGCATAGTGGCCTACTTGCAAACTGGAACAGTGCTAAATATTTCTTTAAAAACCAAACAACCGTCATAAAAATCGATCAAAACTGCCGAAAAAAAAGGCGAACATAATAATTAAAAGTTCAAATTCACAAACTTGAATCCGCCAAGGCGAAAGACGTGTACTTTTTCTTTTTTGAGAGATCGAGACATTTTCGTTTCTAATCATTGTAGTATC